>Ga0222712_10000612_pt1 | contig 46131 bp, 21 predicted proteins | sample C33_657DmetaG_FD_165043 | JGI IMG/M metagenome (GOLD analysis project Ga0222712, IMG submission 165043) | Estuarine water microbial communities from San Francisco Bay, California, United States - C33_657D | ecosystem: Environmental > Aquatic > Marine > Unclassified | place: USA: California... | reverse complement strand
ACTAGAAGCTTATCTACCATCTAATATGGAAGAACAGTTTACTAACTCTGCTGCAGATATTGCATGGCAAGCTCCTGAAGAAATTGTTTCTGAAGAAGAAGTTGAAGATTACACACAACCTATTGTAGATCCATCTGAGTTTAGAATGGGTGGTTATAAAACTAAAAAAGGTTATGTAAACTCTGTACTAAAGCTTGTTAAAAAGCAATTAGGCGGAGACCAAGAAGTAGAATCTAATGATGCTGACCCAAGAGGTGCAGACCTAAGAAAAAGCCATTTGAATGCATTCATTGGCTCCATTAAGAAAGAAGGTAATATGTCTTTGGCAAAACAACAAGCTGAAGAACAGTATGACCAGATGATGGCAATGCATCAACAACAAGTAGCACAACCTGACTTGAGTGCATTCATACCTCAGAATGAGATGGGTATGGATCAAGCTCAATATGGAGGAATGCCAAGAGAACAAAGAAGAGCTGTTAGACAACTCCAAAGAACATTAAAGAGATTACCTGTTGGTAATGTTGGACCTGTATCTAAGTTTGATGTACATAGATCCGGATTATTTGGTGGCGCAAGAGAATATACTATTGAGTTTGATAAACCATTAGTACAGTTAGCTAGTAACCCTATGTTGGCTGCTAACTATGGATATGGATTCGGTACCAAAGTTACTAGAACACCTGCCAGAGTTAAGACTGAGTATGTAAAGAATGTGGTTAACAGTGAAGCACTTAAAGAAGTAGCTAAAGAAACAGGTAGTGAAGCTGCTGCTAAAGCAACTGTAAATACTGATACACCTTCTGCTGCTGCTAATCCTGTTGCTCCTGCTGCTACGCCAGCTGCGGCAACTACTCCAGTTGCAACAGTTCCTGCTGCTCCAGTAGCTCCACGTCCAACAGCTCCAGTAGTTACTGCTCCAGTAGCACCTGTGACTCCTCCTGTTGCTCCTGTAACACCACCACCTGCTCCAAGACAACAAGTTGCTGCTACTCCAGGTATTGATTTTACACCAGGTCTAACAAATGTTCAGCAAAACATTGCTGGTTACACTAAACCTGCACCAGAAAAACCTAAGCCTACAATGGCAGAGCTTACTAAAAGAGCTGCTGCTAATCCTAATGATGTGCAAACTATAAAATTACCTGGGGATGATAATTTATATTGGAAAGATTCTAATACATGGTTTATAGAAAAATCTCAAGGGGATTCTAAAGAAGTTAAAAACAAAGAAATATTAAGCAAACTAAATGCTGGTAAAGGTAAAGGAGCTGACTATTATACTTTAAAAGATAAACCAGGCTACATATACAGAATGCGAGCTGATGGTGCTTTTGTTAAGTTGAAAGAAAATGCTAATGGTACCATCTCAAATAAAGCTACAGCTGTTATAAAACAAGGTGATAAAAATTATGACTATTTAAAAAAGAATTCTAGACTTATTCAAAATAATGAGCTAGGTGGTTCAGTAGACAATCCATTTGTAAATGCTTATGGTGACCTACAGAAGTTTATGGGAGGTGGAGATGATATATCTATTCCTGAACTTACTCAAGGTGATATTGATGACGTGTATTCAAAAGATACTACTGATGCATACATGCCAGAAGCACAACGTGGTGGTGCTGCTAGAGCATTAATACAACAATACTTACCGGCTAATATGCCGCAGAGATACTATACCTCACAAATGGTAAAGGGTCCTTATGATAGAGTTACCGGAAATCCATTGACAAGTATTCCAGGATACAATCCTAATGCTGTTATAAAAGACATTAAAGTAACTAAGGAAGGTCTATTTGGAAAACCAAAAAGATATACTGTTACATATGACAATAATCCATCAGGAAATCCAGATGATAGAAAACTTGCAGCTAGACCAATTACAGTAGCTCAAACAACTCCTCAATCAGAAACTTCAAAAGAAACTAAAGGTGAGGAAAAATCAGCAAGACAAACAGCTTTAGAAAATGCGGGCTATGGTCAAAGAACTGATGTTACGGGCCTTAAAGCAAAATCTAAAAGAGCTATCAGACAGGGAGAAAGAAAGAGAGACAGAGATCTTGAAAAACTTTATAAAGAAGATCCTACTAATGTTGAGTTTGACCCAATTAATATAGATGCTCCATTTGATAGAACAGTGTCTAACAATGCCTATAATTTTTCTGATTTAAGTGCACCAACAACAGAAGAAGACTTTGCAACATGGGGTACACCAAAAGATGCTGTAGAGCAAGCAAATGCATATCAGTCACCTATAGAAGATTATAATGATGATGCTGGTTGGGGTACAGCAGGTGTTCCTATGACACAATTTAATGCATACAGTTTTTCAGAAAGTCCTGAAGATGATGCAGCTTGGGGAGCACCACAAGATATGATAGCAAATATTCCTGTAGGTGGAATGACTTCTGACTTTGGACCTATGTCTATGGAAGGACCACTTGCTACGGAAGAAGATCAATTAACAGCAGAAGAAAATGCTTTAGCTAGAGCTCAGTTTGCACAAGAGTATATGGGAGACTCAACACCATATGATCCTAATACTGCTTTAGTTACTCCAGGAATGATTGATTATAATTTTATTCAAAATCCTGAAGCAGCTTATAATGCAAGGTTGCAAGAACTTGCTCCTCCTACTGATATGGGTGCATGGTCTGAAATGGACTATCCTGCGGAACTTATTCAACCTGGTGTAAATCCATTTGACTTACCAGTAGGTGGTGGACAAGATTACTATCTACCATTTGCACAACCTGTTCAACCGGTAGCTCCACCAAAATCAAATGTGCGTACTTCTGCTAAACCAAAAGTAGCACCTATTAATAAACCAAGACCATTAACTACCGCACAAAAACAAGAATTAGCAGCACAAGAAGCAAGATTTATTGCAAGACAAAAAGCAGATGAACAAGCTAATCAAGAAAACTATCAGAACTTACCATTTGAAGTTAGAAAACAACGTCTCATTGCTGCTAATAATAATGAAAAAAAGATTGCTGCATACAAGCTTTACTATGACCAACCTCTACAAAAGTTAAATGGTAGACTTGAAGCATCTAATAATAAGCTTGAAAAGATGAATCTTTCTCCTGCTGAGAAGAAAGTAAAAAGACAAATCATACTTGATCAGTACTATAAAGAATTGAGCAAGCTTGAGAAGTCTTGGGAACAAAAGAGCAAAACTATTAAGCAATTTGGTGGACAAGCTTTAAATGAAGCATTGCTTGGTAAAGAAACATCTGTAAGTATGGAGAATAATCCAGCTGCACCAAATGTAGACATAGATAAAGACTTTAGATTACCAACTGTTAGTTCTAAGGCAGCTGGTCAACAGTTGTTTGAACAAAGCAGAAAGGATCTTCAGGCTGAAGCTAATTACCAACCGGATGAATATACTGTAGATTATAAGTCTAAGTCTAGAGTTAATGATACACAAGGTGCCCTTAACAGCTTTAATGCAGCTGCAAGAGGTGCAACAGGAATCATAGATAGACTAGCTGGTAGAAAACAAGAAGCTCAGATGTATGACAATCTTAATGCAGATAACTTATATGCATCTGATCCAAGCCGTGATAGAGGAGACTATGATACAAACAGTGGATTATACAGACCGGATGAAGAAGGTCAATCTTGGAATAGCAGATCAGCTCAGTATGGTGGATCTATATATGAAGATGGTGGCTATGTGGAAGGGCAAGAAGTATACATGACTGATGATGAGCTAGATGAGTTTTTAGCAAACGGAGGAGAGGTAGAATATATTTAAACCATATTATGTTAAGAAGAGTAAAAATCAAATCAGTACCTAAAGCAAGAACTGGATACCAAGTAAAAGGTTCTTTGGCTAATGATGTTCCGGCAATGGGTGGAGCTGACTATAATGCATATATAGGACAGCAGAAACCTGAAGTAAGAAAGAATCTTACAGCGGTACCAAGAGAACAGGCTAACCTAGAAGCAGAAGGTGGAGAGACTGTAGTTGGTAACATAGATGGTAGCATGATGCCGTCATTCTATGGTATTAAAGGTCCACGTCACCATAGTGGGGGTGTGCCTTTAAGTTTACCGGATGATAGCTTTATCTTCAGTGATACACAGTCAATGAAGATTAGTGACCCAACCATATTGAAAATGTTCAACAAGTCACCAAAGAAAGGTGGTTATACTCCTGCTGAACTATCTAAACAATATGATCTTAACAAGTATAGACAAATACTTCAGGACCAGGATACAGATAAGATTGCAAGAAAGACTGCTGAGTTAATGATTAAGAACTATGTCATGAAACTTGGTGCTCTTGCATTAGCGCAGGAAGCAAAGAAAGGATTCCCACAAGGTATTCCTGTAATTGCACAACCTTATATGGAGGCAAACCAAATTGCTCCAGAACAAGTTATGCCAGAGTTAGCTCAACAAGCACCTGAACAAGCACCTCAACAAGGTATGGAGCAACAAATGCCACAACCAGAAATGGAACAAGGCATGCAAGAAGAGCAAATGCAAATGGCTCCTGAAATGATGGCACAAGCTCCTATGGCAGCATTTGGTATGGAGATGGGTGGATATGGTATTCCTTTCTACAATAATCCAAATGAGATGGCTTATGGTGGAACACCAAGACCAATTAAAAGATACCAAGATGGTGGATTAACTGAGTCTAACTTATCTGCAGATGATCTAAAAGCTATTGAAACCAAATGGAATGGTAACAAGAAAGCTTACATTGATTACATGAATACTAAATCTGGTCTTACAGGTAATACCGCGCTTCTTGATGCTATGTATGAAGAGTATAAAAAAGACATTGCAGATAAAGCTAGTTATACTCAAGGTAAACAGAATGAACAACTTTACTCAGGATACCAACCAGAACTTGCTAAGCTGACTAAAGAACAAATGCTTGAGCAATTACTAGCACAAGAAGAAAGAAATGCTAGACTTAATGCTTTTGGTTTTGACCCTGCTAAAACAGATCAAAGAATTTCTCAGAAAAATAAAGGTAGTAGAACTAACCAACAGGCTTTAGACTTGATTAGCAAAACACCTGGATTATCTGACTTAGACTTTACTGGTGGTTATAAAGGACAAGCCGCATACATTGCTTATAGAAATACTCTTAACAAACCAGAGTTTAAACAACATGGTCAATTCCAAGTAGGAGTTGGTGATGAGACTGTTGGTGGAGTAAGAGGAGCAATTACTGGTATTGATAATGCTAATACTAACACTACACTAGGTCAACGTATAAACTATGTAGCAGGTCAAGCTCCAGCACCAGCACCATCTCCTGAAGATAAACCATGCCCATGTGTTGATCAGAATGGTAAAGCAATGCTTAAAGCTGATGGTACACCAGAAGTTGCACAAAAGGATCCTAAAACTGGTCAATGTTTACCATGTACTAAGAAAGTAGAAACATGTCAGTGTGAGGATGGTTCTGATCCAGGAAAGAATGATGATGGAACATGTAAAGAGTGTGTAGGTTCAGAAGCTGCAGCACCACCAAAACCAGAACCAGAATGGTGGTTACAGGATACTGTAAATACTATGGGTGCATTTGGTGATACAATGAGTCTTAAGAAATATATGCCTTGGGAAGCAAGAGTTGATCTTGAAGAACCAAGACCTACATTCTTAGATCCTACTAGAGAACTTGCTGCACAATCCGAACAAGCTAACATTGCTTCACAAGCTGCTGCACAATTTGCAGGACCTCAAGCTTTGAATGCTAGATTAGCTGGTATTCAAGGTCAAGGTGCAAGATCTGCTGCAGATACTTTATCAAGAATAAATAACCAGAATGTTGGTATAGCAAATCAGTTTGAGGCAAATCAAGTTGGTATTAGAAATCAAGAATCTATGGCTAATCAACAAATGGCTAATAGAGTTTATGATAAGAATGTTATTGCCAACCAACAGTTTGATAATTCTAAAGCACAAGGTAGAGCTAATCAAAGACAAGCTTACAATACTGCTGTTACAAACAAATGGAAAACAGATGCCTTGAATCAAATGTATCCTGACTATCAAACTAGTGCTGGCCCTGGAGGTAAAGTGCGTTACACTCCTACAGATAAAACTGTTGATCCTGGTAAAAGAGATGCAGATGTTCTTGAATACAGAAATACATTAAAAGCTGCAGGATGGACTCCAGAAGAAATTAAAGCCGAGATGGCTAGAAAATTTGGTAAAGGTAAAAAAGGTGGTCAAACTCAAGCTGGATACATCTACACTGACTGGCCTATATTCCTCTAAACTTCAGAGGTTTAGTAAACTTAAAAAATGTTGATATTTTTACATTATAGATAAAACACATTATGGCAACGTACTTACAATCAAGTCCAGGAATATATAAGATTACTAGTAAAACTGATGGTAAGATATATGTTGGTTGTGCATCTAACATAAGAACTAGAATAAATGGACATCTCTATGATTTAAGAAAAGATAAACATAATAATAGTTATTTGCAAAGGGCATGGAATAAGTATAGTGAAGAAAACTTTGTTTTTGAAATAATTGAAAAATGTGATATAAGTGATTTACATTTTAAAGAACACTACTGGGTTAATGAACTTAATTGTCTAGATAGATCAATTGGTTATAATTTAAAACCAACAGATCCTAATGGTAAGTCTGTTCACTCTGAAAAAACAAAAGAAAAATTAAGAATTATTAATAAAGGTAAAAAACCATCTCCAGCATGTATTGAAGCTGGTAAAATATACAATGCTTCAGAAGAATGCAAGATAAATTTAATAGAAGCTAGAAAAAAATTAAAAGATATAGATTTTAATATTGTTAATGCACACAAAAAAAAGTCTATAAAAAATATAATTACAGGTGAGGTGTATGAATCTTTAGCAGTTGCATCAAATATTTTAAATATTCCTAAATATGAATTATCAAGACGTATTTTAGGAAAAAGAAAAAATAATACTAATTTAATTTATTTATAATGAGTACATACCTCCAGGGCGTAACAGATTATATTCCACAGTTTCAACCATTCCAACCGGACTTGAATTTTTATGGTAATATCATGCAGACAAAGCAGACCCAGTATGATAACAACTGGCAAGCTTTAAATAAAATGTATGGTCAATACTATCATGCTGATTTAACAAGAGATGAAAATGTTGAGAAGAAAGAAGGCTATCTAAAAAATGCTGAGTTTGAACTTAAAAGAGTTTCTCAGCTAGACTTGTCATTGGAACAAAATGTAGACCAAGCAACACAAGTTTTTAAACCTTTCTATGAAGACAAGGGTCTCATGAAGGATATGGCCTGGACTAAAAACTTCAACAATCAAGTAGGAAGAGCACAGGGACTAAAAGGTTCTTATGATGAAGCAGAAAGAAAGCAGTACTGGGATGATGGTATGCGGGCAATGGAGTACAAGAAAAAGGAATTCAAAGCTGCTACAACTGAAGATGCAATGTCATTTGAAAATGCTGAGTATACTCCATATATAAATGTTGTTGAGAAGGCTCATGAGATGGCTAAGAAAGAAGACTTATCCATTGAAAGAATTGACTTTAAAGACAACGGTAAGTTTATTGTTAAGACCAAGAATGGAGAAACTCTTACAGAACCTTTACAAAGATTATTTGAAGCAAGATTAGGTAATGATCCTGCAGTTCAGGCAGTATATAAAACACAGGCGTATGTAGATAGAAAAGACTATGCTGTGCAAAATGCAGCTCAGTTTAATGGTGATGAGAATGCCGCAGAGATGAAGTATCTTGAGGACTCATTTAATGTTCTTAAGGAAAAGAATGTAGCAAGATACAAAGCTCTTCAACAAAGTTCTAATGTCTTAACTACTAACATCAAGGATATTGAGAACCAAATCAAAAATGGTACTGCAGGTCCTGCTGCTAAAGAACAGTTGGCTCAATACCAAATGAACAAAGAGATTGTTGACAAGGTATTATTAAGAGCTGAAGAACAACAAAAGGAATTAAATGGTGGTCAGTCTAGTACTGCAACTACCACAACTGGTTTTGTTAATCCTTATGGAGATTTAAAATCACTCAGATGGAAAGTTGACAATGGTATGGCCAGCTTACTAATGCAGAAAGACTTAAATGAAGCTGCAGTATCTTATGCAACTACACACTCTGAAGTAGACCTTGAAGCTAATCCATTTGCAATCTTAGATGAAAAGCAAAAGAATAGTATGCAATTACTTGCTGCTAGAGAAGCTTCCTCTAAAAGAGTAGCTGACTACAAAAGCAAATTAGCTAAGGTTGAAAAGTATGAGGATGGTTTAGTAGAAAACGGTACTCACTACAGAGATGAGAATGGACAAATCAAAGAGTACAAGGACCAACATCAAGTTCACAATGAGCAATTAGAAACTGGTACCAGTACGGATAAGTACAACATGAAAAACAAGTCAAGAGAAATTGACCAACAGACCCATGAGCAATTTGCTGACCCGTACTTTAAAACCATGTTTGCTACTTTACAAAAAGCACAAAAAGAAGGTAAGATTACTGATGCTGAGATAAGTCAAATTCTTGGTTACTCAAAAAATCCAAAGATTACTTTTAAAGAATTTAAAGATAAGTACAATACCTATGGTGCTCAGTGGGCAAGAAATGTCATTGGCCAAAAAGACATGGGTAAAATCAGAAATGAGTTTAATGCTTGGGTTGGTGCAAACAGAGAGACTGATTTATTTAATGCCGGGAATGGTCAGAAGACTCAGTTATATAAAGACATAAGATCCGCTAATACAAACTTCCATGACTACATGCTCTATACTAAGAGTAGTGATGAATGGAAAATAAATACCGCTAAGGCTGTTGAAGCAAGTTTGAAAAGACAGAACTTTAAATATGCTGAATTCTTATATGATAAGAATGGTAATTTAAGAAGCAGAGAACAGTTTTATGCAAATATTCCCAAAGAATATTTAGAGTCAAAACGCACATCAGGTGTACAAACATATGTTGGTGGTAGTTCACTTACTATGGGTACAACAGGAGAAACTATAAAAACTAAGTCAGGATTTGAAAAAGAAATTAATTATGATGATTTAGTAAAAGCAGCAAGTGCTGCGTATTCTAATCCAAAACTTGTAACTCCTCCGGTAAGAATTACTAAAGGTCCTGTTGATCCTGGAACTGGTTTATCTAGTACACAAGTATCTAGTATTACAGTTAATCCTAGAGGAAACAGTGCAGGTAAAGCACACTTTTATGATGTGGTAAGAGACTTAGAAAACTTTGACTGGAACGGACAATCTGATAGAGCTACCTTTAACGGAATAGGTAAAGGTGCTTATGATGGTTGGACAGAGAAGAACAGAAACAAAGAAATGAGATACTTGCTTGATGCTATGAAGGCTGATATGCAAAAAGGTAAAAACAGTAAGTTAAGTTTATTTACTATTTCTGTATCTCCAATTGCCGGTGGTAGAGGTAATAAAGGTGCTATTATTATTAAACCAAATAGGGAGTGGGTTGATCAGTACAGATCATCAACAAAAGGTAAGGACAACTATTTAACCAATGATCAAGCTAATGCTCTGATACAAAATGGTATGAGCTTTATGATGGATGCTAGTAAAATGAAAAATCAGATGTACAGATCTTCATTTGATTCTCCTTTACAAGCATATGTAAATACTCATGAGGAAGGTTATACTTATAAAAACATTGGTGGTGATCCAATGAAGTCATACAAGATTGAGAAAAATGATTTAGGAACAGGTGATTATACAATCACTATGACCTATCCACAGTACAACCCTGAGAAAGGTACTCTTGAGAAAGCTACATATGTGAGTAACAATGTGTATCATGGGACAAATCTAGAAAGCAACAGAGATCAAATGATCTATGGTTACATGGATCAAGCAGATGAAATGAATAGTTACTTGTACAATAACTTTACACGCATTGACTAATGGCAGAAGAAATCTTTAACCCTCTGGATTCACTAGGTCCGGAATATGGAAGTATTAATAGTCCTATACTTGACCAAGTAGGTTTAAGTGCATTTGAAGGTAACGTTCCTAGAACACCTCAGATTGAGTTTCCAAAGCCAGAGAACTATTATCCTACATTAGGTGGTGTACAAAACTTAGACCGTCAGAATGTAAATATTAGACAGAATCTAGTTAGAACTCCTGCTAATAATTCCAGCATTCCCAAAAAGAATGTAAAGGCTTCTGATATAAATGCTGCCAACAAAGCTTACTTAGATAACTTCTTTCAGGCTAATCAAGATAAGAATGCCTACGGTAAAATCTATAGCTACAATGCTGGCCCAGATGGTAATGCTTTCTATAAAAGATATGCTGCTTATGGACAACAAAAATTTGATGAAGTAGGTTTCTCTCCTATTAGAGATAATGAAGCAAACTTTAACTCAAGAACTACAAGATGGGATGACTTCTCAAGAATGATGACTCATTCATTTGTTCCATTGCTTACAAGTGGTTTTACATCAGGACCAAGAAGCCTTATGGCTATGGCTACTGGTGACTTTACCAGTGCTGATTTAGAAGATGCTAGACTATATGAAGAGGCTGCGGCTATTGGTCAATCTAGCAAAGGTGGTGCAATGGGATTCATAAACAATACTGTTATGAACTTTGGCTACACTGCAGGTATTATTGGTGAAGCTATTCTTGAAGAAGCTGCAGGAGCTTTGTTAGCTGCTCCAACAGGAGGGGCTAGTTTATTTGCTGCTACCCTGAATAATTTGCGCAAAGCAAAAACTACCATCAAGGGTTTAGACCTTATGTCAGATGGTTATTCTGCAGTTAAAAATTCTTTGAAGGCATTAAATAATATAACTGATGCCAGAAAAGTATGGCAAGGAGTTAAAGAAAGTACAACTTTAGGAAAGGTTGGTAGGTTTATTAATCCATTGGAGAACACATATGATGCTGTAACAGGTATTAAAACTGCTCTTAAAGCTGGAGATAATATTACTGACTTGGCAATGATCTCAAAAACTGCAGGAGGATTCTATAGAGATATTAGAAATATCAATATGGCATTATCTGAAGCAAGACTTGAGGCCGGTATGACTGAGAATAAAGTATATGACAAGTTGTACAATGATGCCTGGATTGCTAATGATCATAAAGTACCTAGCAATCAAGAGTTAGCTGCTATTGAAAAACAAGCTAAGGAAGCTTCATTAGAAACATTGATGCTTAACACAGGTATCATTCTTGTATCTAATAAAATTACTTTTGGAAATGTAACTAGACCAAGAGGTGGTATCAGAAACTTCATTAAGTCAAGTACAGATGAGCTATATGAAGTAGCTGCAAAAGAAGGTGCAAAAGACTTTGGTAAACTTGGTAAAGTAATATACAACCAAGCTACTAAAGCATTTGAATTCCAAAAAAGAAATCTTGCTACTTGGGCAAAAGGCTGGACAAAAGACCCTATCTACAAATCAGTAGCAAATACTGTGGGTTACTTTAAAGCAAACTTTATAGAAGGTGTCCAAGAGAACTTGCAAGAGGTGATTGCTCAAGCAAATGAAAGATATTATATTGACTCATATAAAAGCCCGGCACTACAAGCAAGCTTATATTCCAAAGCTGTAATTAAACAAGGCTTACAACCTAAGGAAGATTACTACTATGATGGATTAAAAGACCAGTTCAGTGCTCAAGGTGCTGAGACATTTGCTTCAGGTTTATTCATGGGTACATTAGCCGGTCCATTAAACAATGCTGTTCCTTTTCTAAGTTCTTCCTACAATAGAATCTTTGATAAAGAGGGTTATGCTGAGTGGAAGAATGCACAAATGAATATAACAGAGGGTTTAATTGAGCAATTGAATAACCAAAGCTTAGCTGAGCATTTCTCTGATGTGCATTTTAATGTAGGAGCTCAAGACCTTATCAGTAAGATAAAGAATTCTGGTAGTAAGAAAGCTGGTTTAGATGCTGAGATGGAATCTTATATCCAAGGCATTGACTTGATGAGAAGTACAGGTTCTACATATTTGTTTAAAGAAAAGCTAGAATCATTAAAGGATGCTACTGATGAAGAGTTTGCAGATGCTATTGGTATTGATGTAAAAGATGCTGACAAATATAGAGCACGCATTGATAATGCAATTCAAAGAATTGATAGTATCAATGATACTTATGATAAAGGAGAAAAACTTTTTCCAAGTCCGGCAAATCCAAAAACACTTGGTCTAGATGAAAACTCTGATGAGTATAAAGCAAAAGTACTTGCCTACAATGCTCATCACACAGCCATTAAAAACTTAGTATTCTTCAATGAAGCATTTAAAGATGCTATGGGAAGAAGAGTTGCTATCCAAGAAAAGTATTTATCAAATACTGAACTACAAAAAGCAGGTTACACTGAAGGAGCTCTTTTATTCAAACCAGATCAAATGGTTAATGAGATTGCACTAGCAGCTCAGGAACTTCAGATGGAGATGGATACTACAAAAGATCCTAAGAAAATAAAAGCACTTGAGTCTAAGATAGAGGTTCTATCACAGTATGCTGATGCACATTCTAAATTTGATTTATTCTTCAACAGACATCAGTTTGCTGAAGAGTACAAAGCTGAATTAACTAAAGAACTTAAAAGAGAACCTACTGCAGAAGAGATTGCTGACAGAATGGAACAAGAGATGGGTTCATTAGATGATTCTCAAATGAAAGAAGCTTTTATTGACAACCTACAAAAAGCTCACAACAACTACATCAAATCACTAGCTAAGGATAAAGGAGAGATTGTCTTTGATAGAGACATGGATGAAGCCTTTGAATTGTTAATGGATTACTACAAGCTTGGTCAAGAAGGACAAAGCTTAGCTAAGTATATTGACCATTTGCATAATCCTGAGAACTTCTATGACTTAGTATCCAAAAATGCTAAGTGGATGGATCACCAGTATAACAAAAGAATTAAGTACTATGAAGACCTTATTTCATCTGAGATAGGTAAGGTAAGAGATAATGCTTTCTTAAATAAGTTATATGATGCGGGTTATGTAATGAGTCAAGAAGACATGTTGGCTTACTTAGGTAAAGGCAACATGCCTCCCAAAGAGATATACAACCACACTACTCAAGAAATTTATTTAGAAGGTAGCCCGGAGTATGTAAAGATATATGAAGAGTTCTTTAAGAAAAGAGCTGAGCTTAAATCAAAAGCTAAACCTAAAAAAACAGGTATAGTAAAAGCTAATTATGAGAAACAACTGGCTGACCTTGAGACTGAAAAAGAAGCTGCTATAGCTGCTTTACCTACTGAGCAAGTAAGAGTTGATGGAGAGAACATGAAAAAGAAAGGTAAAAACAAAACCTTATCTTTTGATGAAGTCTATGACCAACTTGAGAATGAGCAGTATGTAGAACTGTCTTACAAAAACATGACAGCTCCTATAATCTATTATAAGGATGCTAATGGAGATGTTAGACTTGAGGGTCCAGAAGGAGATTATGTAGACTTAGAAGACATCTCAGTTAGGTTTACAGAGGCTAAGAAGTTTACTTATGAGGAACAACCTAATCCAGCTGAAGTAAAGAAGATTGAAGATGCCTTTAAAGTAAAGAGAGATGCAATCTTAGATGCTTACAATGAGGATAAGAAAATCCTTGAGGATGAAGCAGAGTTTGAAGAGATAGATCAGAATACTGATTTAAACACAGCAGACTTGAAAGAGTTCAGAAACATGCTGTATGAAAAATATACTGACTATGTAGAAACACTTGATGAAGAAGAAAAGGAAAGACTATATGATGATCCTGAGGTATTCAATCAAGAGTTTGAAGAGTGGACAAAACTTCCGGAAAACAAACAATACTTTGATAAATACAATAAGCAAAACAAACCTGTTGCAAAAGAGGATGCTGTATTTACTTTTGAAGGAGAAGATATTGACACTAAAGATTATACTTTACCTCAGTTAATTAGATACAGAGATAACTTAAATGATAGAATTACTGAAATGGAAAAGGATGAGCTTATGGCTACTCCTGAAGAAATTGAAGAAGGTAAAGATATTAAGAGAGCTTATAAGACTGATATCAAAACCCTAAACACTGTTATCCAAAAAAGACAACTTGCTGGATTCTCACCTGTTATTAAAGAAGGTATCAAGAAAATTCAAAAACTTCTTGAAGCACAGAAAGGTGTTGAGCCAGGATACTTGTTGACAGCAGATGATCCAGTAACCGGATTAAAAGCTGGAGAAAAAGCATACCGTGTTGATGGTCTTGTACACAGAAGAACTACTAATGCCATACAAGATGTTATTGAAGAAGAGTATGAGTACACAGGTAAACAAGCTGTAGAGAAAGCATTTAACCTTACTATTGGTGAGTTAGGTCTTAATGATAAGTCTATAAGTTCATTTATGTCTCAGATGTCTGCTCTTTTAGAAACAGACTCTTTACCTGGAATGAATCAAGATCTTCTTGATGAAGTTGAAGCTGAGTTAAAGTCACTTAATGGCAAGACTGTTGAGCAAATTAAACTTGAGAAAGATCAAAACAAGATCTTCAAGCAAATTGATAAGATCAATGCTGACATTGAAAAGGCTGAAGAAGATGGTAATGCTACAAGAGTACAGAACCTAATCCAACAGAGAGCTGAGTTGTATCCTAAGCTTGCTGAACTTGATTCTAAAATAAAAGGTGATCAACCTGCTGCACCAGTTGATACAGAAACAAAAATTACAAAAGTAATATCTTCTGAAATTGTAGAAAAAGGGAACACAAAAGGTCAAACAATAACTACAACTCAAACTAATTCTATAAAAGATCTAGAGGGTGTAATAATTAGTGTAACAGAGTACGGAGCAAAGATTGGAGATACTAGAGTTTCTTCAGGAGGTAGAAGAATGACTTTTAAAGAATTCAAAGAAGAATTTCCACTAGATGAAGATTATGAAAAACTATTTGAGGATTGGCCAGATTTAACTGATGATACAATAATTACAGTACAAAAAGTAGAAAGAAGTCCTACTAGCTCAAGGTTTAAGACTGTTGTAACTATTGTTAGCCCTGTATTAGGGGATAAAATGTATGTAACAATTAAACAGGATACTACTAAATATGATGCAGAACTAGCTGCTTTAGAACAGCCTGCAACAACTGCTCCGGCTGAAACTATAAACACTCACACAACTTTTGATATCATCATGGATATGATATCTGAGAAGAGTTTTGAGGATGGTAGAATTGCAGGTAACTTTGCTGACCTTGCTAAAGACTATTTAGAGAGTGGTGCTAAACCTGTGTTTAATGAGAAGCTAATTAGCCAAGAAGCATATGACAGTTTATTTGATGAGAGTACAGGCTTCCTGACTAAAATCAAAAGAATGGTTGATGCTGGTGAGATGTATCTTATTGGTAGAGATTTAGTTGTTTATGACTCAGATATCACAAGACCTGATGGTTCTAAAGATAGAATTGCTGGGGAGATTGACTTATTGTTAGCAACAGAAGATGGTATCATGATTGTGGATATCAAGACTGGTACTGCTACTAAGTGGAGAAACTTCAACAAAGTAAAAAGAACTGAAGAGGATAAAGTGTATTCTAAAAGAGAAGAGTATACCTTACAACAAGGTGCTTATGCTACTATGTTAGAGAACATGATTGAGGCTCCTGTAACTATTGCTTTACTACCTATTGAAAGAAGTTCTAATGCCGAAACTAATCAAATGGTTACTGCAGGACAACCAACTAATAAAGCTGTTTACAATACTGTAGAGTATGAAAAGAACCTAGATGGCTCATATAAAAGAAATGATGTTGGGCAATTAGTATTTAAACAGACTAATGACAAAGCATACAAGTTCTTTATTCCATTATACAGAGAGCCTGTTCAAGATAAACTTAATATCTTATTCCCGCAAGGTGCTGTTAAACTAATTCCAGGTCTTGAGTCTGTTGCTAAAAAACAAATGGACTCTTACAAAGCTCAATTGGATAAAGTTACTGCTGAAAATACTAAAGCCAATGTAAAAACATTAGATGGTATTGAGAAGCACATGACTGAGTTTGCTGCTAAAAACAATATTGCTATTCCTGATGAGTTGACTAACTTAATTAAATTTAAGAGAGCTGACTTAAACAAAGAAGGAAGCATGCGTGTGATCAACAATGTGATCAACAAATATCAAACAACTAAAGACAGCAGCCAACAAAGAATTGATAAGATAACTGATAAGCTAAGCAAGCTTAAAACTAATGTTAGTTTTGATGAGATTGACTTAGATCCTTACAGTGAGTTTATTCAAGAGCAGTTGGAAGCAGATGAGCAATTTGAAAGCAGATTTAATACTCATGAAGAATACTTTGCAAACAGAACAAGTGAGCCTACTGCTGGACAATTAATTGCAGCTGAAACATTACATCTTTCTGGCATACTAACAGATGAAGAGTATAATGCAATTACTATTGATAAGTATAATAGCTCAGAAGTATCTGAATTAATTCATGAAAGTGTCAAAAGAATTCAGTATCTTAAGGTAAACAGTGCTACTGATAAACAAGCTGCAGAATTAGCTGACTACCAAAAAGAGATCTTTAACTTGATGTTTAATACTAAATGGCATGCTTCTAATGTAAGCACTGTTTCTGTACTAGAAGACATCAAAGAAAATCTTGACCAGGGTTATATTAAACCTGCAATAGACATTTTAGATCTTGAGTTAATGAAGCTGGAGAAGCTATTAAACTCTCCATACATCAAAGACACTGAGAAGAAAACTGTAACTACTAAAATCACGGACTTCAATGCCATGAAACAGGCTATTGTAGACATGACAGGTTATGTTGAAGAAATGTTTGAAACTCCAGTAGATATGGAGGAAGAAGGAGAGCTTGAAGAGTTTGAATCTGTTGGTAGTGAGCTTGAAAATAACTACCCTGTGGGCACAAAAATTTATAAGAAAAATGATAACTTTGATGAATACACTGTTGACAAAATAAATGATGATGGAACTGTGGTTTTAGCTGATGCAAACGGCAAACCAACTACCCACAGAATGGATACACTTGGCAGAGATTATTTAACTGAACAAGAAATGATGGGAGAAAAACCAGAAGATACTTCATATGAAACTACTCCTGTAGAGGATAGTCATCTTGAAGAATCACAGGGCACTGTAGATCAATTTATCACAACACCTGCACTTAAAGACAAAGCACATGAAGAAGGTATGAAACAAAGCCTTGCTTCAATTGAAAAAGATTTAATAAAAGAAATTAAAAACTGTCAGTAATGATCACTTGTTCAATCAATAATCCTGAGATTGTAAGCTTACTATACAAACACATCACTGCACAATTAAAAGCATCTTCTAAGGAAGATAATTTTGACCATGAGGCATACTTGAAAGACATGTATAAAAAGTTTGCGGAAGCTACTTCACCTGAGGTAGCTGCTAAATATTTACAGTCTGTACCAAGATTGATTATTGATGCGGCAAATACATACTTTGAAGAGCTAGAGAGTGTTAATCTTACTGCTCTACAAAAGCTTAACAAAAGGTTTAAGGCAGATAATGGTATTGCCAATGTGATTGACACACTTAGTGTTAAGGCTGACAAAGCTCAAAAAAAAGCTGAGATTAAACAGAAGAGAGCTTTGAAAGCTAAGGTAAATGAAGTACCTATTCCTGCTGAAGTAAAAGTTAAAGAACCAACTAGATTCCAAACCTGGAGTCCAATGAGTGGTACTCTACAAAACTTTGTTACAATCAATCCTAACAAGAAGCGCAAAGGTTTTGTCTATGTAGAAACTGTTGCACAAGATAAGGTGCACATTATCAAAGGGTTAGCTAAGATACAAGCTGCTCAAAACATGACAGATCCTACAAACGGAGTTGTTATTGATGGTAACAGATTGATGTTTAAGGCATCTAATCTAGACCAATTTGCAACTGGACCAAACTATTCTTTGCTTGATGCAGATACATTAAAACAAATTGTTGAATCAAGAAGTATCAGAAAAAAGCTTAAAGAAAAAAAGATCAAGCAAGAAGATATAGACCCTAACATTGCACAGGTAGAGCAAAGAGTAATCTTACTAGTTACTAATGAGTTTGGGCAAACAATGTACTTTGATGACAACGGAGACATCACCACTAAAGAGAATGGTAAACCTATTTACCAATTCTTAAGAGTTGCTAGAAAAACTAATGATGGTAAGTATACTGTAAGAGACATCTATAACAAAACAGATCAAGTTCTCAACCCTAAACAAATTGCTAGACTTACTTATAACAAAGAAGCTGATGGTGAACCTAATGCTTATCTAAGAATGGTTGAGAATGTACAGCAAGAGCAAATGAAAGAGCTGTATGACCTTCAAGAAAAAGCATTAAAAAACCAAGCTCCTTTGTTACCAATTACTGGTATAACAAATGGTATCCCGGCAAACTTGACAGCAACAAGAATATCTCTCAAAGACTTGTTGAATTTCCCTAACATGACAAAGAATGTTTACAGAACCATTAAAACAACTTCTAAGGGTACTGATAAACTAGAGAGTGGAGAAGCTACAATTAAAATTAATGGTACTGTATTTAAACTTGACAGACCACTGATTACTGAAGATATTGCTACAGAGATTGCACAGGTGCTTACTAATCCTAAGATAGAGTACGCTGCTAAAAAGAAATTTGTTGATCAGTTCTTACCTACATCTTTAGACATAGACGGTAAGACTAGAAAGTACAAGATTGTGTATGATCCATCTGAATTATACTTGTACTTTAATATCTATAAGGACCATGGTTTTAAAAACCCAGTAGGTAAAGGAAAGAATCTTTCCAACAGCATATTAGTAAAAGCAGCTCCTGAAGAACTTAAAGCAATGCAAGATGACATTGTAAAGGTATTGATGGAGGGTGGCTTTGATCTTTATGGTAAAAGAAGCTTTATCAGTTATGACAATGATGGCTTAGCTTCTAAGAAATATCTAAGATATGAAAATGGTAAGTTTGTATCAAAAAGCTACACTGACTTCTTATCTCAATCTGAAGCAGATATTTTAATTACAGGGGCTGACCCAGGATTCTATAACTATGTAGTAAACTTTGATACACCGGAAAGCTTGCTTGGTAATGCTATTGAAAACACAAGTGATGTAAACATTAAGCCTACAGCATATAAAAATACAAAGGATAGAGTTGTAGAAAGACTCAAAGAAGGTGAAGAAATAAGTGGTAAGATTGACCAGTTCTTTACTAAGAAAACTCTTTGGGATGTATTTGAGCAGGACGGTAATCAGATTAGTTTTTATAATATCTCTGATAGAAAGCTTACTGATGATGACAAAGGAAAAACTGTTACTCTTGTGCTTAATCCTGAGATTAAAACAAAAGACGGTAAAGTATTCACGGATGTAGTTCAGGTATACTTAGGTACTGAGTTTATTGGTAATGTAGCTGAGACTGACTTTGCTCCAGAAAAAGAAGTTAAGACTCCGGAGAGAGTAGAGAAGAAAACTAAAGAAGCAACTGAGGCTGATATCATTGATAATGTAACAGTTCCTGGAGCACAAAATCCAACTAATGTAAACTCTGCAGTAGGAAAAATATTTACAGAGGACAATATAGATGACATTGATCTTGATGATGATATATTCAAAGGATTAGATAGAAAAGGATTTAAGAAAGAGTTCATCAATCCTGTTAAGATCCGTGAAGCAAAAAGATGGTGGAACAGTCCTGAGATAGCTCCATTAAGAAATCTTATTAGCTTACAACATGCTGCTAACTTAGTTAACTCTGATGTATATGCAACCTTTATTGCTCATGCAAGTAATCTTGCAGATCCAAACGGAAAGATAGCAAGCATTAATGTAAACACAAGCAAAGGTTCTGTATACCAGAACTTGACTATATACCATGAGTCTTGGCACGCATTCTCTCAGTTATTCTTAACTAAAGATCAGAAGATTGCATTGTACAATGAATTAAAGAACTACACTACACCTGAAGGTAATCAGCCTTATGCTACCAAGTCATTCCGTGAATTGGAAGAGATGTTAGCTGAGGACTTTAGAGACTATGTAAAAACAGGTAAGGCTAAAAAAAATGCTCCTAAAAGAAATAGCATCTTCAGAAGAATTGTTGAATTCTTGCAACAGCTATTTGGTAAAGTACTTAAAAAGTTCAATAAGAAAGAAGTACAGATTGATAGCTTGAATTCCCCAATGGCTAAAGAGTTGTTTGATAAACTTTACTTAGGTAAGTTTAACAGCTATTCTCCTCTGATAGACAATGTGATGATGTATGAGTTGGACCGTGGTGTCAGACAAGTTACTAATCCAAGAGAGGATGCTTTAAGCCCACAAGACTCTGAACTAGCTGTAGACAGCATTGACAGTATCTTTTCTCAACTAATAGATGACATCTATACCAAAAGAAAACAAGCTGCTGAACTTAAAGGTGAACTTGACAATGGTTTAAAGGCTGCATCTATAGTGATGCTTGTTGAACCTGCTAAGAGAGCCTGGATGTATGAAAAAGCTAAAGGCAGACTTGAGGCTAAACTTAAAGCAGAACAAGATAAGCTTGAGACAACTGAAGCTGACATAGACTTTAATAGTATTAATACAATAGGTGAGCTTAAAAAACAAGCTGCTGCTGTTATCAAAGCTAAGAATGGTGAGGACAAATATGTGTTCTTGGCATCTCAAATCAAAGACTTTACCAACCTATCGGCATCTAACAAGAAAGGTCAGAGAGTAAGAGGTGAAAACTATTATGATACTATCAAGATTGTTGGAGACTTCTATACCCATAACACCATTAAAAAAGGTAAGGGTCCGGCTGATATCATTATTGTATCAAAGCTTGCTGATGCTGAAGCTCAGTTTGAAAACTATAAAGCAAGTAAGGCAAAGAACTTTACTAAGATTACTATTAATCCTAAGATTAATGATATTGTTTTAACTGAGAACCAAGAGTTTGTTAGAGACAATGTTAGAATTCTACAGCAAATACTAGGTAACTGGGGTGATGAAAAATCCGGTATGGTTAAATACCATATGGAAAAATCAGACTATGAGATTGGTAGAGCTAAGTATGAGGTTGGATATAATGAGCCTGTAAATGAAGAAGGAGAAACTGTTGATGCAGAAGTCAATGTGGGCACTGAAGAAATGAACAATGACCTTCTTCAGGGTAAGCTTTCTTTACAGCAAATGATGAGTAAGGAAACTACTTACCTTCTCAAAAGTTTATTTAAAGTAAACAAAGACGGGTCTACTCCAACAAACAGATTGGGCTTTAAGGAACGTGCTGATTTCAACACTGTGTTTAGCATTTTGGCTAGAACTATTGGCGGAGAAAGAGACAGGTATGTAGCTTATGAGAAACTAAAAGAAGAGTCAGAGAAGTTTCCTGAGATCAAACAACTATTTGATACCAAGTATCCAAACCCATCTACTACCAAAAACAAATTTGAAATAGAAATAAGCAGAAGGTTCTTACAAGACTTTGGTAAACCAAGAATCAAGTACATGCAGTTATTTGCATTTGTTGATGAGGACACCAAAGGATATAACTTCCAAGTTAAAGAATCATCACTCTCTATTGATAATACTTTGAACCGTTGGGAGGCAGGCTTCAAAAGCTCACCTAAAACAGAATACATTTCTAAGACAGCTGAGAATGTCTCTATGGCAAATCTCAATGCCTTAGTAAAGAAGTTTTCTACTAATGATGAATTAGCTCCTAAGGACTCAATAGAATTTGCAAAAGCAATTGGTATTGGTCTTGATAGCAATGACAATATTAAGAATGCCATTGAAGAGAACCCGGATTACTATGGTCTTGCTTATATCTTTGATGTTGTTAAAGGCTTCCAAGAATTAGGTAAGTCAGAACAACTTACAGCTACTGAGCTTAAGTATTTGAAAATGTTTGTTGAGAACCCTATTCAGACTCTGAGAGAAGGTATTCCTGCCAACATTATAACAACTATCAAAGGTTCTGTAAAAGAGCTTACACAGTTAAAGAGACTTGCTGAGTTGCAAACTAAGTATGGTTATGACTCTGCAACTACCGCTGTTATCCGTGCAAATGGAAACACTGCATATCAGGATATGAACTGGAGCACATTTGCTGCTAAAGTATATGCAATTAATGCTGTCACAGATATTAAACAACTTTGGACAGATTCAAGATATAACTACATGTCTTATCTTGACCCAACCATAAATACACACACAAGACACTTGAAAATGATTTCAAGCTTGTTTGATGATGGTGTTAAGATTGATGGTAAGAGTTTATTGTATGCTGCAGTTGACGGTACTTCTATGAAGGATGCTTCTGGTGATGATGTAGGTAACAACACAACTGAGCTTGACCCTTATTCTAAATTCCTCCAAGAGTTCCACACAATGAACTTGGCCGGAGTTGCTGAATTCCCAAGAACATCTGAGAAGAAATTCTCTTATGGTGTTAAAGTAATGGGTGGTATTGAAGGTAATCCTGTAGGTACTATAACCAAGGGCTCTGACAAAAATCTATATGTAGACTTGAATATGTTTACAAAACTAGATGTAAAAGGAAGAAGCCAAGGTGAGATGTATGCTATTGGTAACTATTTATTTGGTTACTTACAAGGAGAGTTTGATAGAATCAAAAACTTCAGAGGCCCATTAAAAGATCAGTACCTAAGAGCTACAGGTTATAACAATAAAGTTCTAGATGATGATGGCAATACAGTATTTGCAGGACAAGTATTCTCAGCATTTGATAATGTATTAAAACCAGAGACTAAGAAAGCTTTATACCAACTAGCTGAAGAGCAAATTGATGTTGACTTAATTGACTACTTAAATGGTAATCAACTCAAGACAGATATAGTTAATGAGATGTTGGCTTATTTTAATGAGAAGACACAACAGTTAGATGAGTTATTCTTATCTAAGTTTAAGTTCATCTCTAAGTCAATGTTTGAAAAGTTAGGCTACAAAGCAGAAGAGCTTACTAATCAAAAGTTATCTGAGCTTAGAAACAATCCTACCATAGTTAACCAGCTATTAAAAGCATATCAATACAATGACTGGATTCATAAGTATGAGTCTTCTATCATTATGTTTGGTGATCATGCTCAATGGAACCATGACAAAGAAGACTGGTCTAAACGTATCCCTGGATTAACTTCAGATGGTACAGGCTTTATCTTTGATGAAGGTATGGCAACATTTATTAATGATGTCTTTAACAAAGAAACCTATGCCACCAAGTTATCAGAAAAAACTGGTAAGGAATATGATAACTATAGATTCTCAGAAACAATTAATACATCTGTCATTAGAGATGCTGTAAGAAAAAGTATCTATCTAAAAGATATGATTGAGGCATGGAGAGAAGAGTATGATGAGGCTGGTTATAGCACTGAGGAAATTGAAAAGATGCTCATAAATGATATTAAAGCTTATGAGGAAATGAAAGAAGGAGATGGTATGGCATACATGACATTTGATGCATACCGTACACTTCATGAAACAGGCAGAGGTTGGTCATTAGCTCAGGAAGAATTATATCAGAAAATCATCAATGGTGAAACAGTAAATCCTAAAACAGTTAGAGAATACTTCTCTGTATATAAGCTGCATTACTTTGGTGCTGTTAAAAATGATATCCTACCAATTACTGCAATGCACAAGTTTGCCGTAATTCCATTGATCCCAGGAGTAAATGCAAAAGAAGGTTCTGAGCTAGACAAGTTGCATAAAATGATGTTGAAACAAGACGTTCAGTATGTAACATTTGACTCAGGATCTAAAGGAGCTAACTTAACTGCAGATGGTACACTAGATGACATCTTTACAAATGATACAGATAAAGCTATCAAGGATAAATTAGATGCAGAAGGTGAGTATGAATTCCAGCTTACAAAAAATCCAATTTACTTAGCTAACCTAAAAGAAGTAACAGTTATCAATGAGCACTTTAAAGGTGAGTTGCCAATTGCAACACAAACCAGAGGTATCATTATTGACAACTTGTATTCTAATGGTGAAGTAAAAAATGCTAAGAATGCTGAGCTACTCAATTCTTACAACCAAACAATTAGAGATTACACAGACATCTTAAAAGAAGACTTACTTAATGAAGTTGGCTTTGAGTTTATAGATGGTCAGTATGTTGGTAACCTAACAGAGTTTGTTGAAGTAATCAGAAGAGAGTTAGAAAACAGAGACACTCCACAACACTTAGTTAAGCTTATCAATACCACTGAAGACAGACAGCTTGCAATGGACTTATCCTTGCACCCGGAATCTGATAGTATTGAAAAGCTATTGATGAGCTTTGTTCAGAAAGGCTTGATCAAACAGGTTACAAATGGTGAGCCTTTAGTACAAACACCAAGCACATTTACTAATGGTATTTGGGATACAGAGTATGCAGTTCTTACTGACCCTGAAGAAATCAAAAAACTGTTAGGTACAAACACTCTTCCTTTCTATATTAGAAACAAGGGTAAGAGAAGCACTGAAATGAAAGTGGCTGTTGCATTGCAAGGAGACTATGTCAATTTGTTAAATGCAAAAGATCTTGATGGTGTTACTGTAGGTGATATTGACAGATTGAATGAGCTTATTAAAGATCCTGTGTGGTTTGAAAAACACCGTGAGGCATTAACAATGTTCGGTCCAAGGATTCCTAATGATGCTACCTCAACTATTGAGGCTGCAACTGTATGGCATTTCTTGCCTGAAGCATTTGGTAACAGCATTATACTCCCTACTGAGATTGTTGGTAAAGCAGGATCTGACTTTGATGGTGATAAGTTGTTTATGAACATGACTAATATCAACAGTGATGGTTCATTACCACAACCTATTGAGAACTTTAAAAGTGTATTAGCTCAAACTAAAGCATTAGAAAAAGAAGCAGCAGAGAACAATAAAAAGCTTCCAGAAGGAATGATGTCATCTAGAAAGTTGATCAGTATCCAGAAGAAGTATTTGCAGAACAAGTATAAGAACATCTCAGTTGAGATCTTAATGCTTCCTGAAAACTATGCATACTTGACTAAACCAAATGGTACTTATCTTGTGGATAAGTATGTAGAAGGTCTTGAGAAGAATAAAGTGGGCTATGACAAATATAAAAATGCTCACAAACAACCTGCTAAAAAATCAGTTAAAGGTGAAACTGTAACAAGTCCTACAAGAATGTTTGAAGCAGCACACAACTTATATGTGCATGAAGCAAACTTATCATTAGAGCCTTCATTGGGTATCATGGCCAAGTTATCAAAAGGGCACCCAATTTATAAGTCTATTGGTGCTAAGATGCCGGCTAGTTATAGAGTTATTTCTTTTAACAAAAGATTGAATAGAAGTATAGAGTCTGGTATTAAGCTACCTGTGGTAATGAGATTTGCTCATAATGAAACTACTAACTCAAAAGGTGAGACTGTTATTTCATTAGGTGGAGAAAGAACCCAATTAGGCACAAGAATTTCAGATGTAATTTCACATGGTCTACAAGGTATCTTAGATAGAGCTAAGAACCCGTTCCCATTTGTACTACAATTGGTACCAGAAGGAATGGATGTGTTCAGTTATATGATTCAAGCCGGTGTTTCTGAAGAAGAGATATTCTATTTCTTAAACCAGCCGCTTGTAAAACAGTACTTTGAAAATCAGAAGATTCAGAACAGTGCTTACTATGAAATCCTTAATCCAGGTAAGAATGCTACAAAGAGTCAAGCTTACACAGGACTCATAGAAAAAGTACTTGACTCACAGGGTAAAGATGCTGTTAAAGCTATTAGTGATAAAGTAAATGAAGCTAAGCTAAGAGCATTGCTTGATGTACTTAAGGTGAAGAACCTAGATAAAACATTTAGCATAGCATTATCTGGGAAAACTCCTGCAGACATTAAACTCAGTACTTTGATAAAAGCCTTGAATGACAAAAGCATTAAGGCAAGTGATGTAATGAAAATTGCATTGTCAAAGGATGATATGTCTGTAAACAATTATATCTATGGGTATTCTTCTAAACTTGCAAGTGCTGAAAACTATGTCTTCTTTACAGACTGGTTATCAAAAAATTATCTTCCAAATGGTAAGATAAACATGAGTGTGCTTGATAATGCCGTTCAAAAGAATGACTCAAAAAGCATGCAAGCTCTTGCTATATTTATGAACTTCATAGAACTTGAGAAACAGTTCCGTGGAATGAAAGACTTGCAACAGCAGTTTTCTCCTGATACAGCTAAGCTTACAACAGTGCAGCAGGTTATCAAAAGAATGGAGATGTACAAAGAGTTGGCTAAGTCATCAGCTATTGATCAGGAGTTTTTAACAAAGCTATTTAAAGAATCTATCATATCTTCTTTTAACCAAGATGAGTTGATCAGAGATATCATTACTCCTTTGTTTGGATTAAAGCTTAATGACACAGTAACTGATTTTATTAATGCCACACTCTTGGACCCTGCTGAATCTGCAACTATTAGACGAAAATTTGGGTTTGGTGTAGATGGTCAAGAAAGATTTACCAATCAGTTTAACAATGGGTACATCAATAGTATCTTCCAAAACTACCAATCCAATTTTACAAATAAGAATGGTGAGTTTGTAAACTTCCCGGATGTCTATGATACTCAAGATGTTATAGTAGATGATACTATTCCTTATGATGCTATTGTAGTAAAAGAAGGTATTGCAATTAATACCAAGCAGATTGAGAAAGACTATGCAACAAAAGCATACCTTACAATTAATGAAGACCCTGACAACTATGCTAGTAGAGGTTTGGATACTTTTACTTTAAAGCAAGATCCATTTGATACTCTTGCCAGTTACTACCGTTATGTAATTGAAAGAGCAGTACTAAGACAAAACAATCCTATTGAAAGCTTAGAAGAAAATAAAGCTTACAAAAGATTAGTTGAGACTATGGGTGAAGAAGCTGGTTATGAAAGCTTCCTTTCTGAGAAAGCCTTAATGAAAAGCTTTAACTATGCATACATCATGGGTAAAACCAAGTATAGTTATACTGATGCTGTGATGGGAATCATCAATGAGTTTGAGAGTCTTAATATCAAAGAGACTTATCCTATCCTTGCTAACTTATCCCCGGCTCCTAACAAAGAGAATGTAAAAATCTTACAGCTCAATAATAACAAAGAAGCCCAAGGTAACCTGGCTACAGCTTATTATACTAACTTGAAACAATTAGCTGACCGCACAATTGATAAGGTAAACAACAGAGCTGACAATGAAAGAATCTCTGAGATCTTTAATGTATTCTCATTGATGATGTATTATCAACATGGTGTAGGTAAGAGCAAGTTGTCATTCAACAAAGTGTTAGATCCGGCTGCTTATAAAAACCTAATGGTTAGAGCATCACAACAGTTCCAAAACAACTACTTGAACAATGAAAGCTTATCTAGAGTACTTGCTGTTGTATCAAATCAGGCTAGGTTTAAAAACTATTTAGTGGATACTGAAGGCTTTAGAAATAAAGAGTATGCAAACACTGTAGTACCTGTTTCAAAAAATTCTTTTGAGGTTCCTGCTAACTTTACACCAGGCAAAAGAGTTGTCTTTGAAGAAGATGTCAATGCATTCTTGGACCGTGTTTCTAAAAATGGTGGTAAAAAACCTAACAAACACTTCACAGCCAAATCTACTTTCAGTGCTTTCTATAATAATGGTACTGGTAAAAGAGAACCCATGCCACAGTCTGCTATATGGGTATTGAATGACAATGGTCTATATGATATGATTGATCAGGATCCGGAGTCTGGAGAAGTGTACTACCAAAATGTAGACCTTACTACAGGCTTACAAATGATTGGTCAAGTAGAAGGTGGTGAAGAGGGGCCTTTGGAAAAATCAATTGAAGTTAAAGAAGGTGTGCAAGATGTATTTGACTCTAATCCTGAATTAGCATCTATAGGAACACTTGAACAATACTCTCAATACTTAGATACTATATTTCCTAATAGTAAACTAAAAGATATTGTTTATAGAAATGAAACAAAGAAAAAAGGTTCACTTTTTAATAATTTTAGAAAAGGAAAGGATACCACTAAATTTGATAATGGTTTTTATTTTACAACTAAAAAAGGAGCAGAAGATTGGTCTGGTTGGCGATGGATGCAACTTGCAGGAAGTGAGGAGGAAGATACTTTTGATAACAAAATATTTCAATATATTTTAAATACAACCAATCCTGTAACTGAGTCTTTCAAACAGTATTTTGAAGATAATCCTGACAAAGGGTTTAAGTTTTATAAAGAAGAAGTTGAAGAAGCTATTAAAAATAATAATGATGCTTTAATTGCTAAGGATGTAAAAGATATAAGTAATGAAGATCAATTTATAGTATTTGAACCAGAACAAATACATATATTAGGAACTGAACAAGATATAGAAGGATTTAAAAGTTTTGTTTCTAAAATATCTACTCAACCATCCACTGGTGTTAAACCTGCAGATTTTACTAATCATTCTGGTGGTGCTGCTGGTTCAGATACACAATGGGATATTATTGGTAAAGAGTTTGGAATGGTAAATAATAAACATTACTATACCGGAGTAAAAGGACCAGGTAATGCACCATTAGGAAATGAAGATATTACAGATTTACCAATAGCTATAGAAGGAGCAAGTAAAGTTGCTCAAGCTGCTAAACAGATGTGGGGGTATAAGTACACTACAATGAAAGATCAGAGACTGATCAGAAATTGGGCGCAAGTTGCTAATTCCGATGCTGTATTTGCAATTGGTACATTAGGTAAAGAAGGTGATATTTGGAAAGGAGATGAAAAATCTAATGAACCAAGAAAGCTTCTTAAGTTTGCGGTACAAGGTGGTACAGGATATGCTGTGGAAATGGCTATACAAGCTGGTAAACCAGTTTATGTATTTGATCAAGTAAGAAATCAATGGTATAAGAATCTTAATGGTGAATGGTCTAAATCTGAAGTTCCGGTTCTTACAAAGAACTTTGCAGGTATTGGTACTAGAGAAATCAATAAAGCTGGTAAACAAGCTATCAGAAATGTTTATGAAAAAACTTTTAGTGAAGCTACTCAATCTACTGAAACACCCAAAGGAGAAGAAGTTAAACCAGGAATTTATGTAAATCAAGGAGCTCTTACAAAAGAAGAACAACTTGAGCTATTTAATTACTTAAAACCATTTATAGAAGAGCAAGGTGCTAAAACAAATAAAGGTGCTAATGCTAGTAAAATGATTGGTCTTGGTTTAAGATGGGATTATAAAAGTAATAATCCCGGAAAACAGGCTGTGAATATTCCAGATGTAATCAATCCGGGTAATAAAAATAAATATGGTTATTACACTGAATCAATAAATGGACAACCTCTGGGTGAAATTAGTTCTAGATTCAGAGAGCTTATGCAAAAAGCCAGTGGTGTAGATATGACCAATTATGATGGGGCCATCATAAATCTATATGAAAAAGATACTTTTATTTCTTCTCACAATGATGTAGATGAAAGTAGATCTGCTATTAATTATCCAGTAATTGGAATTAATATTGGTGGTCCAGGAAATTTCTCAATTGAATCTAGAGATGGAGATCCTAAAAAACTTGATCTACAAGATGGTACAGCTTATGTATTTGGTGTAAATGGCGTTAATAGAGAAGTATGGCATAGAACATTCCCTACTCCTCAAAAAAGTTTCTTACCTGCATTAACTACCAAGCTTGATGGTAAGAGTTATCCAGCAGGTTCTTATAGAATAACTATTACCATGAGAAGGGTTATGCCTATAAAACCGGGTGTGCCACAGACAACTAAACTCAACAATCAAGCTGAAGGTCCTGTTAAAGATGAGCGCACTATAGAAGAAGACATGATGATGTTCCAAGAGTTAGTTAAAGCTAACAAAGGTGAATTACCAAAATCATTCATGTCAGGTAGTAGAAAATGGACTATCAATCAGTATGGTAACTATGATCTTGTAGATGCAACTACCGGTGATATCTATCAAAGAAATGTTAACATGGAGACTGGACTTTCTGAACCAGAAGCAAGTCAAGAAGAAACATTAGATCCTGCTAAAAAAGAAAGTGCCTTGACTAAAATCCAAGACATGGTTAAGAATCAACAGTTAGCAGAACAATTGGCCATCATTGGTTATGATGTTAAGGATTTATTGAATAATTTAGTGAAAGCTAAAACAATGGAAGAGTACAATAAAGTAATGGAAATATTAGATAAGTTATGTTAGGAAGTTGCCCAAATAAAAATTCAGATGAGTGGAAAGAAGTTCTTGCTGAAGCTGAGAATAATGAGGTCAGAGCGCGTGAGCTTTGGGATGAAAGATACGGTGACAGAGAGGACTTAAATGAACCACCACAAGGAGCAACTGAAGATGACTTTGAAGATTTAGAAGATGAGGAAGTATCAGAAGAATCAAAAACTTTTGCAGATGCTCTTAAAAATGCCAGAATCTTCCTTAAGCAAAAACAAAAAGACTTGGCTGGTAGAAAAGTTAAGAACCAAACTAAAAAGGAACTTGAGCTAAAAGCACTAAGAAAACTTGTTGATGACCTTGATGGCGTTGATGCAATCAATGCTTTTATTGAGGACAGTTACCAAAAGGCTAAAGAGATATCTGAAGTAATGGCTAAAGTACTCAAGAATATTAAAGAGGGTAACTATGATAGAAAGCAAGCTCTTGATAAACTAGTAGCAGTTAGTGAGTTTGCAAATAACTATAGTATCTTAGATGAGATTAATAAAGTTGATGTAAAAAACTTTTTTAGTACTCCTGTTATTGGTAAGCCAGAATCTGAGTTTACTCCTCAAGACAAACTAACAGCAGCAATCACTATTAGAAATAACATCAAAGCTGCTTTTGTTGATGAAGCTATTCCTCTTATGGCAGAGGTATTAGTAAACTTCAGATCTACTGCAGGTAACAAAAGTATTAGAGAGAACATTAAAGCATTACAGGGAAGGATTAAAGAGATAGAAGACTCTGATGCAAATGATGCTACAAAAGAAAAAAGAATTGCAAGGGAACAAACTACCCTAGACAAATGGCAAGGCATGCTTTTGGATAAGGAAAAACTACAGGAAGTATTAAAAATGGCTGTAAAAGATGAGAGCATTTTTGATTTTCTCATCAACCCACTTATCAGTTCTGAAGACAGTGCCCTAGCTCTATTTGCTAAAATGATCAAGTCTGCTTTTGAAGAAGCAAGAATGGATGACATTGTGCAAAAAGAAGAAGGTGTTGATCAGCTTGAAGAGTTCATGCGTAAAACAGGAAGGTCTGTGAATGATGTTGCTGCATTAAATGAGGGTATATATGAGGTTGTTGAGACACTGAGTTTAGAACCTAATGGTAGAGTTAAAAGAGACAAAGAAACTGGTGAGGTTATTTTTAAAAAGCAAATGGGCTTTGTACAAAAGTATGATATAACAAAGTACAATAAAGCTTTAAGTGAGTGGTATAAAAATAATCCTAGACCACAACTCTCAGAAGATGCTACTCCTGTTGAAGAACAAGTGTATAAGAAAGCTATAAAAGATTGGAGCAAAGCTAGAAGTACCTGGTATGCTCTTAATACTAAACCAAAATCTGCAGAAGAAATTGCTGCAATTAAAGCTGAAAAACAAAAAGAAGTAGATAAAGGAATTAGAACTTCTGAAGAGTATGATGAATGGTTAAAAACTGTAGAAACTACAGATCCAAAAACTGGTATCAAAAGATTTACAAGAGAACTTGCAGAGCCAAGTGATAAGTACTTAAATGAAAAATGGCAAAAGCTTTATGATGATAATGGTAATCCCATTTCTCCACAAGGTGAGTTCCATAAGTACTTGACTGATGAATATTTTAAAGACCAAGAGCTTTTACCTGATAATCAAAAACCTGGTTATATCTTACCATCTATTCCTATGAGTAGTTGGGAAAGAATGCAAAGAAATGGTATTGTTAATGCTACAAAAGCCGGAGTTAGTGAAGCTTCAGTTATTCAAAGTTGGGATGAAGAGTATGGTAATGCTACTCTATCTGCAGAAAGCCAACACATGCTTCCTGTATACTATACTCAGAACATTGATATAGATGATGTCAGTGTAGATTTGTTAAGTTCTGTGCTAAGATTTGGTTCAATGGCCAGAAGATACAATGCTATGAATAAAATGCACTCTGAAATTAGTGCTTTTAGAACTATCATTAATCAAAGAGCTACTCCAATAACAAATGCTAAGGGTCAAGCTTTGATTAATAAGGCTGCAAAAAGCTTAGGTTATGATGAACCTATCCGCATGAATGGGGATTCATATTCTAAGAATCACTTAGATGCATTCTTAGAGATGGTTGTGTATGGAGAATCTCAAAAAGCAGAAAAGCTCTGGAATTTAGAGATATCTAAACTTACTAATACTGCTATGGGTATAGCTGCTGTTACTACATTATCACTGGACTTACTCAAAGGTCTTGCAAATAATATCCAAGGTAATATTCAGGTTCTAATTGAGGCTGCAGGTGGTCAATACTTCAATGGTAAAAACTTGCGCAAGGGTAATGTAAAATATTGGTCTACAGTAGGTGGATGCATATCTGACTTTGGTAAACTTAAACCAGAAAGCTGGTTGGGTAAACTGATTGAAAGATATGACCCAATCCAAGGTACATTTAAAGATCAATATGGTAGAGATGTATCTGCAAGTGTAGCTAATAAGTTATTTAGAACCAACACTCTATTCTTTAATCAGAACTTTGCTGAGCATGAGATTCAGGTAAAAACAATGCTTGCTCTTATGGATGGTACAAAAGTAATTGATAAAGCAACAGGAGAAGAGATTACACTATTAGCAGCACATGAGAAGTATGGTCCTGATCTTTTTGAGATTGAAAAGGATGAGAACGGTAAGAAGGTAAAAAAATACAAAGTTGAACTTGAGAAAGAAGATGCTGATGGCAACATAGTTAAAGTTGACTTTGAAGAAAGAGACCGCCAAGATGTAATGAATAGACTACATGCCCTCAATAAAAGAATGCATGGTGTCTATAATGACTTTGATAAGGGTACCGCTCAGAGATATGCATTAGGAAGATTACTTATGATGTATAGAAAGCACATGTATCCAGGTATCAAAAGAAGATACAAAGACTTATCTTATGATGAAGAGCTTGGTGGAGAAACAGAAGGTATGTACCGCACATTCTGGAGAACATTAGGTAGAGACTTAATTACTTATAAGCTAGAAGTAGGTTCTAGATGGACCGGATACACACCATTTGAAAAAGCTCAGATTAGAAAAGTAGCTATGGAAGCTGGTATTGTTGCTTCATTAGGAGTTATCCTAGCTTTGTTAGCTGCATTAGGTGGTGGAGATGATGATGAAAAATCAGAGATTGAGAAAACTTATGCATACAACTTTGCATTATACCAAGCAATGAGAATGCGCAGTGAGACTCTAGCTTATGTAAGCCCTGCAGATTTCTACCGTATCTTTAAATCACCATCTGCTGTAATGGGCACTATAGATAGAGCTACTAAATTATACTCTCAAATACTCCCTTGGAACATTGCTGAAGAATATAAAAGAGATACAGGTGTTTGGAAGAAAGGAGATAACAAAGCTTGGGCTGCATTCTTAAAAGTAATGGGCTTCTCTGGATATAACTTTACACCTGATCAAGCTGTGAAAAGTTTCCAATCAACTTTTGTTAGATAGCGGAGTTGATCGGAACAGAAAAAAAGGGGAAAGACCTAAATCTCTCCCCTCTTATTTTCTTTTTTCTTCTTATCAGTTTCTTGAAATAACTGGTGGTTTTCTTCAAACCAATCTCTTGCTTCAGCTTTTGTTGCAGCAGGTAAGCACCCACAATATACGCTCTCAGCACCGGCTAAGTAAGCTTCAATAAGGAGTTTCTTTAGTTGTTGTGGACTCATCTTCTATCAGATTTGTAATTCTTCTTCTACCTTTTTCTCCTATTGGAATAGGGTTACCCTCTTCATCAATATGTACAAAAGTAATATTTGTTTTTAAAACTAAAGACTGGACACCTGTATAAACATTGTGTGCTCTAGCTTCCATATATAAGGACAATGATGTATTTCCCACTTTAGACGGTTTACCATATATCTTAAGCAGTTGACTTTCTCTTGCAGGCTTTTCAAAATTACATTGGTCAATACTTACAGTAACCATTCTTGGAGTGTCACATAACTGCATTGCATAACCAGCAGCAGCTGCATCAATCCATGCCAGAAGTTTACCTCCAAACAAGTTACCATGAAAGCCAAGGTCAGATTTTTTAATTGGATGAGAGTTGAGAAAAGTCATTTCACTTTAATGAATTTAGATAAGTCAGGTCTAAAATATTGACTTCCTTTTAATATTTTACCGTCTTCACGGAGAACAGGCTTACCATCATTGCCTAACTTACTCATGTTACTTGCTTGAATCTCATTAAATACATCTTCTATGACATGTTGCATACCATGCTTAAGGATAGTTCCACAAAGAATGTATAACTGGTCACCTAGTGCATCAGCAATTTCTATTAGTGAGTTCTTAAAACAAGCTTCTAAGTATTCATCATTCTCTTCTTTCATAAGAGAGTGTCTAAGATTAAACTCATGCTCACTTAATGGTTGTGGCCATTTACCGTTTTCTTGCCCAAAAGCATTGTGAAATATCTCCACTTTTTGTAATTGTTCTTTCATAGTCAAAGTTAAAAAAAAGGGGACACATTTCTGCATCCCCTTAGTGGTGAAAAAAATTATTTACTAAAAGAAGTCAGGAACATCACCATATTCCTCATCTTCTATACCACTTGACAAATCAAAATCATCAGCTTCTACTTCTACTTCAAGTTTACTTAGGTCAGCTTCAAACTGTACATGATCTTCTGGCGTAGGTTGTAAAGACTTTACATTTGGATCTACAGCTAACCAATCTTGATGCACACCTTCTTGAAAATCTTCAAAGTCATCATCTTCAGCAGAAAGAGTCATGAAATCTACATCAAGTGTTTTAGCTTCTTCAACTTCTGAATTAAAAACTGGTGTCTCAAAAGTATTACCTACAGGATCAGTATAGGTTATTGTTTCTTCTATAACTTCATTAGCTATTTCTTCAACATTAGAATCATTTAAGTTATTTTCTAAGTTAAACTCATTTATTTCTAAATTAGTTATACTTAGCTCTAATTCTAATGAAGTTTCCTCAGCTTCTGTTTTCTCAATTTCAGTCAAAATATTGAGCTGATTCTCTGGCTCACCATAATTTGTAGTTAATGGATCTATGGGAGCTTCAACAACTGGTTGAGGAATAGGAGCTGTGTTAAAGTTATTAACACTAGAAATAAAATAGTGCAGAACTCTTTGATCTTCCATCCATGTTTTAGGATGAGAATGCTGTAATGCTATAGTTACATAGTTATAAAATGCCCACAAACTATTGGAGTCTTCAAACACATGACTTGGTTTGTCCATTTGATTTCTGATCATACTAGCTTGTTCAGTAGTAAGGATCTGATACTCTGCAAACAGGATACCAAGCATCTGTGCTTGTCTTCTCTTATTCATAGAGATGCCCTTCATTACTTCTTTATCAGATACTAACTGATTATAATACATCTGAGCATGAGCAATCTGCTCCTTAATAGTTTGGATAGTCTCTGCATCTGCTGTACCAGTATGTTTTCTGGCCCAACTTCCCATGTCTCCACACACCATCACGGTGCCGGTTTGGTTCACATATGCACCAACTCCACACTTAAATCTTACTTGTTTGTTATAACTATTAGTCCAAGCAAACATCATAGATAATTCTGGGTCACTATTATATTGTAATTTATAGATACCCTGAGCAATCTGACCATCTGCAGTTGCTCTATACTCTTCTTGTACAATACCAAAACCTGCGTTAGCAAGTTCTGTATATGCATAATTTATTACTGATTCATGGCTAATAACTGTGTAGCTATCACCATGAACCGGTAGGTCAATACTAATCAAATGTGCTTTTGTGCAATCTTGAATTTTCTTTGGCATTTTAAAATAAACTTAGTTGGTTATTAATAGGTTCTAAGGACCTTATTTCTTTGTATATGTTCTCTAGATAATACTTTGTGTTGATATCATACTCAGCAAAATCTTTCTCAACATAATCAATCATGATAGTCTGCATCCACTTCCCGGCCTCAACCTGGATTTCTCTCCCATCAGTATTGTTTTTCTTTACAATCTTTGACCCGGAATTGGAAACAAAATATCTTATGGTATGCTGTAACTGTTCAATAGAGTGTTCTCCATTAACAATAGAGTGTTCATAGAACTCCCAGTCTCCTTTAATCTTAACACCACCACAGTAATCAAATATGTTTTGGTTTTGAGCTAAGAAATCTTCAGGTTTAATACCATCTACAAAATAAGCTTGGATAGCTTTTGGTATAATGAGAAAACTCTTGTTCTTATGTAGAGCTAAATCTTTATACTCAAACCTACCCTTACTCTTAGCTTTACCATCTTCAGTAATAGCAATGTAATTATTCACATCACCAAGGATGATCTTAGAATATTTATCATGTTCTAGCTGAAGTAGTGTACGCTTCTCCCATCTTGCACAGATATCCATATACTTGTCTACATACTCTCTTGGGATTAAAGTCTCAAGACCATCTGTATTCTGCATTAGTGGAATTGCATTAGGGATTTCTTCACAGATCATCTCATACAACATGGTAAGACTTAGCTGACCATTAATAGTAATCCTCATAGTAAACTCAGGATCATATAGGAAGCTATTCTCATCATTGCTCAAACCATAGGTTGAGTTTAGGATAATCTTATATACATAGTTCTTAGGATCTTTCTTAGGAATCTTCTTTCTTTCTTCAAAGAACCATTCATACAGGTCACAGAATTCTTCTTGTGGTAAATGTCCCGGAGACCATCTATTCCTAATAGCAAGATTAGGATAGAAACTGGTAACATCACTTGTCATGATAACCATATCTTCCGTAGACTCATATACCTTAGCAGACCTAGCACCATGAATACCACCAAGACCATAATCAGTCTTGACTCCTTTATACTGCACAGAATACTTAAACCCTCCTTTAGTTTCACCCGGATAGATAACTACATCTTGAAACTTCTGTAACAGATTCTCAAATGTAGCTGTCTTGAATTGAATATAAGGAAGTATAATATCCTTAACAACAATCTTAGGACGGTGAGTTCTCATTTGTCTAAGGTCCCACTTTTTAATCCCAGTGTGACCACTTAAGAAGTGCAAGAACAACTCTTTAGAAATCCTTGGCTCAGATGCAGAAAATAGATTGATATTATATTCTTCAGTCAAAGTCTTTCTAAGTTCAATCTGACTCTTGCTGAGCTGCATGATTTGCTTAGTAGATCTAACATCATTAATACAATAGGTTATAATCTCTGGAATCTGATCAACAGTAACTTCAGCAGTGTGATGAATTGGCATGTCCATTATGTTCTTCCAATCCATGGTATACTGAATCCACTTTAAAGAACTTCTCTTAGCATTGTTATCCCAGTGATTTAGTTTAAAGACATCTACCTGGTTAATATGTAGGTCCCGCAAACTAAACTCTAGAAACTCCTGACGGTTTTGTCTACCAATTACATCCTGTGCTTTGCTGTAAATAAATTCAGCAATCTCTTCACCATCCATAAAAGATAACATACCAGCATTTCTAAGGACATGTTCAGTAATCTGACTGTCAAATCCAAGACCATTAAAAGATACATGCCATTCTTGTAGCTGAATGTTCCGTTCAAGAAATGCAATAAACTCTGCTATTTCATTTTTGTCTTTGTGCACTGTGAATATCTCACGGTCCTCAGACTTGACGCTTTCAAAGCAGGCTATGAAACAATTGCTGAGAGTCTCATAATCCATTACCCAATGTGTACGGCTCATATTTTAACAAATAATTCATTAACAATTGGATCTGCTAATTGAGATATGTAGAGATTTGCAGTTACAGTCCGAGGTAAAAATTTCTCAGGATCTTTAACATGATCAGCACATAAGAATTGAGTTTCTTTATGTCCTTTACTACAACATTCACAGTTAATACTGGTTATAATTTTTACTGAGTATGTTGTGCTACTCCAGCAATTATATCTTGAAGAACATCTTCTGTATGCTGCTTGACTAAGCCTTTTACTTATTTTATACTTTACCATAATACAAATGTTCAGTTAAGCTGTCCCCCCTTTACTGCATAAAAAAGGGGCAGTTGCATTGCATCCACCCCATTTTAGTTTAGGTTATAGACTGATTACTCAGCTGCTTCTACTGCCATAAATTGTTTGTAATCAAACTTCTTTGCATTAACTGCAAACAATTGAATCAAGCTGTCAACAGCTGCTTTGTCTTCAATGTAGAACTCTTGGAATACTTCAATCTTGTTTCTTTCTTCCTTGTGTCCTTTTGCTCCTGTAATAGGTTGACCATACTCATCCAATTTAGGAAGCATCTGTAGAGACACTCTCTTAATCTTAGAGATGATAACAAAAACCTTAGTTCCCGGATCAAAGATACATTCTACATATGGACATGACTCACTAATAGGAATCATTCTAAAAGTTTGATTTTCTTGCCAAGTAGCTTGGACAAGCATCATTGTGTTTTCACTCATGTGTTAGTTTTTTTTATAAATTTAATACAAATTAATCTAGAATTTTCAAGTTTTCCAAATCTGCTACTTCTATCAGTAACTTTTCTTTTTCTAAATCAGGCTTGTCACAGAGTTCACCAACAGAAATAAGGAGTTCTACAGGTACATTTAATAGCTCAGCATACTTTTTCATATACTTCTCAGGATATAAGTAGCTTTCTACATAAACATGATTACCACTGTGCTTTTCAAAATAATTTAAGATCTTACGCTTTACAGATTCACTCATCTGGCTGTACTTACCATTAATGAAATGTCTCCATTCATTTTCATAATCAGAAAAATCAAATGTAAATATAGTATGCTCCTCATCCACCTTAACATAGTCAGCTAATCTGGTATGTTTTAACAACACATTCTTTTCAAAGCTGTTATACTTATCTGTGTCTTCTGGTTTGTAGTTGCATACTAATTTCATATCCTCGGGAGCATAGCTACTACCCCAACTTAAATAAGTTTCAGTAGGAACTATACTTCCTCTTTTAATTTCCAAGAGCGGATACAGGAATATCTTGGACTTTTGAAAGTATTTGCTATAAAGCGTATTTAATCTCATGATCTACAGTTTTACATTACCAATTGCTAGTTCATATGGTAACTTGTATTCTCTGTTAACATAGTGATACTTTATCTTATCTTCTATGTCTTCAAAGTCAGCTAACCACATCTCTAATGATTCTTTGCTTACCTGGTAAGGATACACTTGGTTGTACTTATCAATTACTATGAATGTAATTACTATATTCCATTCAACAGCATCTGGAAGTGGTTTAATGAAATTCTCCCAGGCAAGCTTGTGATAAATGGCTGCCTGAATCCAATACTTATAATAGCTTACAGACTCCGGGAAAGATGCAATATCTTTACCTGTTGTCTTTAAGTCATTGATAAATAAGGTCTTGGTTTCATAGTCCATTACCACATTATCTAAGATACCCTTATAGCCAAATGGTAAATGCTCCTGATTAACACTAATCATGTGCTCACTAAATGTTTTTATGTGAACATCATTAGGAGTTTTATCCAATTGTAAAAGGGCTCTTACTGCTTGATTAGACTTTAGTTCTATCAGAGATTCTTTGCAATTATTCAAAGTAACCTCATCAACTATAGTCTTATCAAGACTTTCTTTTAAGAAATCAAAGTAAGATTTATTTTCTGGTGTAAGAACTTTATCTAGTCTTTGAGCATCTGTTTTAAGAGACTGGTAGAGATTTGCTGTAAGGAGTTCTGTGAGTATTTCTTGAGAGTAATCATCCAAAGATAATGTATTATTTCCAACAGTACAATGGTACTTGAAAATAGTATCAATAATCTTTCTTTGGCTATCCGTAGGATATTTACCTGGCATGCTAATAAATTGCTTGTCATAATTGTCTGGCTCAAATAAGAGACAGTGTAAGACACGCCCTGCTACCAGGTGCGCGTCTGTACTGTCTTCTCTCTGATTCAAAACATAATGACTGTAAAACATCCTAGGTGAGAACAATAGCTTATTAATGCTACTGTAACTAAACCAAAATGGTTTTTTGTAGAATAATTCTAGTTCATCAGAACCAGTCAAGGTCATTAGACTCATTTGTTTGTGTTATTTGATTGTTATTTGATACAGGTTCTGAAGCTTGTATTTGCTCTTCAAGTTCCACTAATACAGCTTTGTTGTCTGCTCTTTCAACTCTAGTGATAGCTTCTTCTAAGAGATCTTCTTCATCAACTATAGTTTCAATTTCCGGAACAGATACTCTTTCTTCTTCTTCCATTTCAACAGGAACTTCAGGACTAATATAGTCATCTTGTACTTGATAAGTAAAGTTAGTACCTAACTGAGCAATAAAATCAGGATGAATAGTGATAGTCTTTACAGTAAAATGCTTGCTATCTCCTGTTTGAGTAATAATCCCATTCAGATGATTCATGACAATTTCCATTTTATCTGGAGTAAACTGATCTTTCTTTATCAAGCTGTCAACAACCCCATCAAGATCTGTATAAAGATATCTCAACTCTTTACCCAAATAACTTACAAGGGACTTAAAGTTGACATGGTTTTTAGTAGTGCTATCCATCATTCTGTTAGCATGGAAATGAAACAATAGCTCAAGATAAATCAAACTTTCAGTGTACTTAGAATTTGCCATGATCTCCATAGCAAGTACATGATTATCTGTATCTGAACTATTAAACATTTCACGGAGATGTTCATACATAGGCTCATCAATTACTGTAGCCTCTTCGCCATTTAGGATATCAATTACACTAGACTCATCATAGATCTTAATTAATTGAAGATTGATAAATTCTTCTTTGTAATCATCATCAATATAAACAAGTCTTTGACTATGTCTGCTTACTTGTGCATCCGGTACAGTAGCAACCATACAGTTCATGATGTTCCAACTAACACCAATATGATCTTTTTCATAGAATTCTAATGCTGTTTCAAGTACATCTCTAGTATGATCATCTAGTCTATGGTCTATAACTTTAATGAACTCAAGAAAATCTTTGACTTGTGCTCGGTAATGCCACACATTATTAGTCATACTATGAATACTTCTAGAACAACCAAAGAAAACATTAGCTGCCTTAGGATCTCTCACAGTTTTGATACCATACTCTACAGAGACATTCTTAAATTTAACTCTTGGAACACTTACCTGGGGTAAGAAATAAATCTTATCTCCTTTTTGAGGAACATAAGGTTCTTTTACAATATTCAACAAACTACTGCTCTCTGCATTAAAATCACCAAGAAAACTTTCTATATTAAAAGTTATTTCCTGAGTAGTATTACTTTCAAAGTGAGTTTCTAGGTCATTACTTTTTATAACTAAAATATTTTTATCCATTCTTAATAGTTTAAAAAGGGGAGTGTTACCTCCCCTGATTGATTATTACTTAACTGCCATTTTAACAACATTGTTGTTCATCATCAACTTGCTGAACTTCAACTTGTTACCATTTACAATCTCCTTGATCATAAAATATCTCAAGTCATCAGTAAATGCCTTACAGTCTGTGGTTAATTTTACCAAGCGGTTGATCATTGGATCCGGAACTGATTTATTTTCTGCATGCACCAAAGAATAGTTAATAATCCTTGTAGAAATCACACTAGAAATATCAGCACGGAAGTCATCATCTTGACCTACTGCATTTGTGAGAGCATTCATCACATACTGCTCATCCTTAGTCATGATATCTTCAGGACTAATGATTCTATCCAACTTGTTATTAATAAACATAGTGAACATAGAGCTGAAGTCTACTCCTACAGAACCTTCACCAATCATTTGAATGATAGGCAAGCTGTCTTCAAACTTGGGAATAGAACTGATAGCATTAAAGAATGTAGTCACAGATCTTGGATTAACACGTTGTGTAACAAGCTCCGGGTTCATCAACATAAAGTTGATACATCTACCATCAATACCTGCAGTCTCAGCCCATTTAGCCCAAACATTCACATCATATTTCAACTCAACAGACACAAAGCGGGTCTTTTGAGCTACATCCAAAGAGGTAACATTATAGTCACCATTGTCTGGATTAGTAGTCAAGATAACATGCCAGTTCTTAGGAAGCTTCCATGATACATATTCTTGACGGTCCAAGATTTCCATTGTTGCTTGCATAAAGCGGTGCATTATTGTTAACTCATAGGCTCTTTATCCTATGATTCTGTAGTTTCTTTTAGATTATATCTACAGGTCAGACTATATCATCACATATTTCTATGTGTTCCGCGCTCTTGGTGTTTTACTGTCTGTTCTAGACTCCATACACTAGTCGTTGCACCTTCCTTATATCCCTATAAGGCTTGGCTCAGGATTGTCCATCTCTGGAGTTTCCCTGAATTCACGGAATTTATTGCGGACCACCCGCTTTATGCTTTTTTCCATCTATACCCTCCAGCAGTTAAGTCCTTAGATATTGCTCTATTAATATTAGAGATACCAAGTTCTTTACTTGCTTCAGTTATAGACTCCCATTTTTTGATAAAAATATTATCAGTAGTAAATTGTAATACTGGTTGTAATTTGTACTCTTTCAGTCTATATAACATATTGATGTTATAAGTAAAAGACCATATAAATCCTCCTGCAGAAGATACATCACCTTTACAAACTGCTTTTATACCATTAATACTTTTAGCATTAATAGACTTAGCAGCGGCTGTAAGAGATTCAAAACTTTCTAAATAATCACCTTTATCAAGTGAATATTTATGTACTGCTTTAAGATTGTGAGGTTTTAAACCATTTGCATAAGCTTTTTTCTTAGCCGCACTTAACCTTTGTTTATATATATCATCCCTAACTAAAGTTTGTGGATCTAATATATGATTTATGTAAGGATTAAGTGTACTAATGTAGTAAGCTTCTCTTTCTATTAAAATATCATCTGAACACTCTTCTACAATAGTAAAGTAAAGTTCTTCTTTACCATACTTGTTGTACAAGTTTTGCATTGTTCTATTGTGATGTTTTAAGTTTTCAAGAGACCACAAATGGTGTTTTAACCTGTGACCAATATTACAAGAGCTACCGATGTACTCTTTATCATTAATTTTAATTTTATAGACTCCTATACTCTTTAATGCTGTCTTAAGAGTCTGTGTGTTTAATTTTTCCATATCACAAAGATATTTAAATTATTCACACTAACACTATTAGACTGCATATTTTGTTAATCCGCACGAGTATAGTCATCCAATACTAAGAAGCCACCCTCACCTTTACCTTGAATCCATTCAGGAGCAGCATGAGACATTCTCTTAGCCACAACTTTAAAACCTTTTTGTAAAGCCATTTGTACTTGTGCTTCACCAATCCATTTAGTTTTTCCTTCAGCATTCTGAATTTCAAATTCTTTCACAGGAAAACCAACCAAGTCACCTAACTCTTCCAATTGAGATAAATTAAGTTTTACAACTTGCATATTCATCTCTTTACCCAACTGCATAATAGCAGAAGTCTTGCCAAGACCGGCATCACCCTCAATGTTAATTGCTACAGGAACTTTTCCTTGAGCTTGAATATGCTGGTTATTGTTAACCATGTGTTTGATAAAATCTTTTAATTCTTCTACATTCAATTGTACTTGACTCATAACTTTTGTTTTTATAATTCTAATTTAATTACCTTGCCTTTACACTTAAATCCATGTGTAAGAGCTTTTCTAACTGTGCCTTCATTGGCATTTAATAATAGTGCAGCTTCTTTAATACTTGATACAACAGTTGTTTCAACTCCATCAAATATGCTAATCTTCTTAATTGAATATGGTTTTCTATCTCTCTTAGAAATACTTGATATAACATCAAACTTTTCCTTTCTCCATTGAAAACCCCTAGAAGATTTATAATTTCCACTTGCAGCATCTCCTATGGACTGCTCATTACCGTTAACAGCTAATGCAGCTTCCCTTATACTACTGTACTCATTTACATAACAACCATCTAACGTATATTGATATACCTTAATTGAAGCATGATTGTCCTTACCTAACCTTTTATTAGTGTTAGCCATTCTCAACTTTTCTTTTGTGATTTCACTCTTTTTTCTACTTACAGGATCTCTTTCAGCATTGATATCACATTCATAATAATTAATGTAATGTGCTTCTTTCTCAAGATAGTTTTCACAAAATTCAATAACAGTAAAAGTCATTTCTTCTCTATACAAATTATACACTCTTTGAAGAAATTCATTGTAATGATTACCCCTCTTTAGAGAATTTAAATGCTGTTTATATCTAGAGTATATATCAACACTGCTACCCACGTATCTATGGGAACTTGTACTTATGATATACACTCCACACTTCTTATGTATATCCTGTTTTTGATGTTTTAACTTCATATACAAATATACATAAAAAATGTGATTAAGTAATAAAATTGGAATTAAAGTTCAAGTTTGATCACTTTTCCGGGAAGGTCTTCATTTAACGCTGATCTCTCTGATATAACCCAAAGGACATTACCTTTTGGTTTTACATTTGCATCACACTCTCCATCAGTAAAATATACTAGGCTTGTATACTTTTTACTGTTTTCATTATAATAATTGAGGACGGGATCAAATTGAGTACCACCTCTTCCATGTACTTTAAGGTCATTCTTACCTTTATAAGGTTCAATGCTACGGATACTGGTATCGCACTGCACTATAGTAATATCAACACCTGCTTTATAGATATGATGAATCTCATTCATAAATTCTTTTAGCTCAGAATCACTTACTGAACCTGAGGTATCAATAGCTAATAACATGTGTTGTTTCATCTTTATCTTAAGACCTGGATTTTCAGAGAATCTTCTATTCTCTTTTCTTCTAATCTTTTTAGTAAAGACTTTAGTGCTGATTCCGGTAAATCTTCTGATATAACCTCTCCAATCAAACTTAGGTGCTACTATTTCCTCAATGACAATGACCCCTTCAATTTCACCGGGAACTGATCCTCTTTTCTTGAGAGTTTGTTCTTTGGCATCTCCAAGGACTTTCTGTAACTGCTTATCAATAAGCTTCTGTTCTGCTTCGCTAAGGTTCTCAAACTCATCCCATGTACTGTGGTCAGGTAGGCCTTCACCATCTGCATCCCCATCCATTTGGTCACATAAGTCATCAAATGATGGTGACCCACTTGAGCCGGTTTGATCTTTCTTATCTTTTGCTTCTTTAAGTTTATCATAATAGTATCTAGCACCTGCTTTTCTGTCTAAATTAAGCTCAGCATAATCATCAATCATGATACCTCTTGCAGGAAGTTTTTTACTAATAGCAAGAAGATCTTCAACAGAAGCACCATTCTCTTTGGCTGTTTCTAATTCAGCTTTAACAGATTCTTTAAGTTGTTTGAATTGGTCTGGAGTTAATTCTCCACCTGGAAGCCAGGAACTATCAATATACTGATTAATTTCCATATCCATGGCAATATTTGCCAACTTTCTGTCACTAAACTTAAATACAGTTGTAAGATGACCAAATGCAATATGCAATAGCTCATGCTTAAGTAAGCCTAGCCTATGCATATCAGTCAAGCTTTCCCAGAACTCATCATTTACCACTAACTGATAATTGATACCGTTCTTACTAACACCTGCAGTAGGTATTCTTTTACTCCACAACTTATTCAACATAATGAGAAAGAACCCGTAATAGGGCTCTTTCAACATCAAATCTTTAGCTGTTTTACTAAGACTTTGTTGCTTGTCCATCTTTTAGTTTTACATTGATTTCAAACTGATCAGCAGGGTAACCCATCTGACCTAGAAAGCCAATCATGCTATCTGTAAATAACTCCATAAAGAGTTCAATAGCTTGATTACTTGCACCATTTGCCGTCATTGCAGACAAACATTTACCTGTACTTAAATCAGCACCTTCTTCTTTGTTATAAACACGTAAAGCATCTTTAATTGCTTTTCCACAATTAGGACAGTTAT
>Ga0222712_10000611_pt1 | contig 46215 bp, 36 predicted proteins | sample C33_657DmetaG_FD_165043 | JGI IMG/M metagenome (GOLD analysis project Ga0222712, IMG submission 165043) | Estuarine water microbial communities from San Francisco Bay, California, United States - C33_657D | ecosystem: Environmental > Aquatic > Marine > Unclassified | place: USA: California... | reverse complement strand
AGGCGGAGTTCGCCCAAGACCTGGGTGAAGGCCGCGCCATCGGTCAGGCGATTCAAAGTCAAGGAAGTGGCGAAGCTCGAGCTACCGCTCAAGGTGTAGGCATTGACCGTTGAATCCGTCGCGAACTCCAGATTGCCGCTGCTCGCGGCACCCGACGTGCCACCCGCCGAATTGACCACGTAAGCGATGATTTTGCCGGCTGGTCCGAAAGCGGCAGGATGCTGAGCGACCAACGTGCCGCCGCCGAGCAACGTCCAGCCCGTGTAGGTATTCGCACCGGACAAGGCGAGCCGATTAGACCCGAGTTTGATTAGGCCCAGCACATTGAGCCCGGCGTTGGTATCCGCAATGGTGCCGCTGTAAGTGAAATCGCCGTCCGAGGTATCAAGGCCCACAAAGGAGCCGCTTTGGAAGCCCGTGGAGGCGGACCCAAGCGACAGCAATGCATCGAGATGCGCAGACGTGAAACTGGCGCCGGACGGGCCCACGCCGAGGGCGAGCGTCGCCCCGCTGGCGACGCTGATGTTCGTATCGGTCCAAAAACCGGTCTGGGCGTTGTAAAGCCCCGCCGCTTTGGTGATCAGCAGACGCCCGGCCGTGACGCTGGTCGGACCCGTGTAAGTGCTGGTCCCCGAGAGAACGATGGTGCCGTTGCCCGCCTTGATTAGGCCCAGGCCCGCGCTCGCTTCGCCAAGATTCCCCGTGAACGCCGTCACGGGCCCGGCCACCGTGGAACCGGTTGAACCCGTCAAGGTCCGCGTGCCGCCGGAGAGCACGGCATCACCGGAGAAGATCAGGCTCTTCTCCGAGGCGACGGTCGCGAAAGTCGTGTTCGCCGCGAGAACCAAGGGGTTGGGCACGGTGGTCGAAGAACCGGTCGTGCTGCGCAATTTGGGACCGTTCAGCGTCAGCGTCCCCACCGAACCGAAGGCGGCGCCGTTCAGCACGGCCACTTCACCGAGCCCGTTCAAGCTCGCGCCACCGGTGAAGGTGCTTGCGGCGCCGAAATAGATGGCCCCCGACGCGTTTGAGACGTTCAGCGATAAGGCACCATCGCCGGTGATGACGGACCCGATCGTGGCGGGGAACGCTCCCCAGGTCGTGATATTCCCACCGGCGCCGTTGAGGTGGATACCGCGGTTGGACGCCATGGTAAATGCAGCGGCCAGGTTAAGCGACAACCTACCGCCATTAAACACCAGTTTCCCCGGCGTCGCCGCGGCCGGCACCGCGCCCAGCGGGGAAGATGCGGCTCCGTTGGCGCCGTCCGTCGCGATGGCCAGCGTGCCGCCATTCAGCGTCGTGATGCCGCTGTAGGTGTTGGCGCCGGAAAGCGTCACGGAGCCCGTGCTCGAACTGCTCATGGTGAGGTTCGAGTTGTTCGCGGCCTTGTCGACGATGGGGGCGGAGATCGTCACGCCGCTCGTGGTCGTCAAATTGAAGACCAATTCGTTTTCCGCACCGATACCGACCGTCCCGGTGCTCGCCGAGGAAATCGTCAGCAAGGCGGTCTGGATGCCGAGGATGCCGTTCAACGTGTATTTATTCGCGCCTAAGGCGATCGTGCACGCTGCGGTATTGTTGACGACCAACGCGTAGTTGTTCACCGCCCCGCTGAGGGTGAGCGCCGTGGTCGCACCCGTGGAATAGACGGTCGAGGCCGTACCCCCGGTCAAGACGAACGCGGTGCTCAAGGGGCCGCCCGACAACTGATATGGGGCGGAAGCCGCGCCGCGCACGGCGACGTAGCGGGTCGACGTGCCCGTACCCCAGAAGGCATTCGCTCCCATGTAAATGTAACTTCCCGACGCCGGCATCGTGACCGCACCGTTGGGCCCCGTCAGGCTGGTGATGTTGACGATTTCGTTGGTCGGTGCCGCGCCCGCCAAGCTGCTGGAGGACCCCGCGGTCCAAGCGGTGTTCGTCTGGAAAAAAACGGTGTTGCCGACTTGGCGAGTGACGGCGCCGAGGTTGAGCGTCAAATTCGTAGCGCTGCTGCCTTTGTTCAGGACGAATGGGGTCAGGCCCGACCCCAACAGGGTGCCGGTGAAAGTCTGGGCGCTCGTCGCACCGGTCGCATTCTTACCGAGAACCGAAAAAGTTCCTCCGTTCAGGGTGAGGGCATTCGCGCTGCTGACGAGATTGGTCGGCGTGCTTAGGTTGGCGAAATCCAACGTCAGCGTCCCTGCGCGCAAACCAAGGCCACCGTTGAAGGTGTTCGTGGCGGCACTGCTGAGCGTCAAAGTCCCGGGACCCATCTTGGTGAGGCCGAAACCCGAACCGCTCACGACGCCCGGAACCGTCAACCCACCTGAACCGACGACCCAAGTCTGGCTTGCCCCCAACGCCAGGTTGATGCGTTGCGCGGAGATGACATCGCCGATCGTCACCGCGCCACCACCCGTGGTCAGACCACCCGCACCCAAGGTCAGGTATTGTTCCAGGGCGCTGCTCTGGTTGGTCAACGTGACCGGCGAAGGATCGGTGAAGGTGAGGCTATTGATGCTGGCGGAAGCCGCTAAATCGATGCTGAGGCTCCCCGCTTGATTGCCTGGCCCTAGGATGAACAAATCATCGGCATTCGTCGGGGCCGTCGTGGTCGACCAATTGGCGGCGTTGCTCCACGTGCCACCGCTGGCCCCCGTCCACGATAAATTCGCCGCCGTGGCCGACGAGGCGAAGCTCAACATCGCTGCCGCCCAAAGCATCTTCCGTTGCACGTAAACACGGCCGAACCGACGTGCCTTGGGGTAAGACGTAAGCATGGGTTTTAGGGAATTATACCGATACTATTAAGCAAGAGTAGAAGCCGAATAAGACGACTGTATCGGGTAGGGTTGGCTCACTGTATCGGGTAGGGTTGGCACTGCGTGCCAACCTAGCCTGCCTTTCAATCCCCCCAGGTCAGCACGCAGTGCTGACCCTACCAAAGGCAGAGGCGGCAAAGCCGCCATCCAACAAAAAGCCCCGGGAGGTCCCGGGGCTTGGTTAGTGAACTCTACGGACGGCTTACTTCTTGGCGGCGCGCTTCTCCTCGATGGCTGCCTGGGCAGCGGCGAGGCGGGCGACCGGCACGCGGTAAGGCGAGCAGGAGACGTAGGACAGACCCACGCGGTGGCAGAACTTCACGGACTCGGGTTCGCCGCCGTGTTCGCCGCAGATGCCGAGCTTGATGTCGGGACGGGTCTTGCGGCCCTTCTCGATGGCGATCTGGACGAGCTGACCGACGCCGGTCTGGTCGAGCGTGGCGAACGGGTTCTTCTTGAAGATCTCGTTCTCAGTGTAGGCACCGAGGAAGTTGCCCATGTCGTCGCGGCTGACGCCGAGCGCGGTCTGGGTGAGGTCGTTCGTGCCGAAGCTGAAGAACTCGGCCGTGTGGGCGATCTCGTCGGCCGTGAGGGCACCGCGAGGCACTTCGATCATCGTGCCCACGGAGTAGGCGATCTTGCACTTCTGCTCCTTCTGCACTTCGGCGGCGACGCGATGGATGACTTCGACCTGGAGGTCGAGCTCACGCTTGAAGCCCACGAGCGGCACCATGACCTCGGGCTTCACCTTGATGCCCTTCTTCTGGACCGCCGCGGCGGCTTCGAAGATGGCGCGAGCCTGGGTTTCGGTGATTTCCGGGTAGGCGATGCCGAGACGGCAACCGCGGTGTCCGAGCATCGGGTTGAACTCGTGGAGCGCGGCGACGCGGGCGACGACCTTCTCGGTCTTGATGCCGAGCTTCTTCGCGAGGGCGGCCTGGGACTTTTCGTCGTGCGGCACGAACTCGTGGAGGGGCGGGTCGAGGAGACGGATCGTGGCGGGCAGGCCGTTGAGGGCCTTGAAGATGCCGGTGAAGTCCGCGCGCTGGTAAGGCAGGATCTTCGCGAGGGCCTTCTTGCGGCCCTCGACGGTGTCGGCGAGGATCATCTCACGGACGGCGTCGATGCGGTCGCCTTCGAAGAACATGTGCTCGGTACGGGTGAGGCCGATGCCTTGGGCGCCGAACGCGAGGGCCTGGGCGGTCTGCTCAGGGTTGTCGGCGTTGGTGCGGACCTGCAGGCGGGTGGCCTGCGAGCACCACTTCATCAGCTGCACGTAGTTCTTGTACTTCTCGGTCTTCTGCGCGGCCTTGTCGTTGTTGAGCAGGCCGGCGACGATTTCCGAAGGCGCGGTCTTGATCTGGCCGGCGTAGACCGTGCCAGCGGTACCGTCGATGGAGAGGTAGTCGCCTTCCTTGAAGGTGTGACCGGCGATGGTCGTAGTCTTCTTGTCGTAGTCGATCGCGACGGCGGCGGCGCCACAGACGCAGACCTTACCCATCTGGCGAGCCACGAGCGCGGCGTGCGAGGAAACGCCGCCACGAGCGGTGAGGATGCCTTCGGCGGCGATCATGCCGCGGAGGTCTTCCGGGGAAGTCTCGACGCGGACGAGGAGGACCTTTTCGCCCTTCTCGGCGGCGACGACGGCGCGGTCGGCGTTGAAGTAGATCTTGCCGGTGGCGGCGCCGGGGCCGGCCGGGAGACCGGTGGCGATGGCCTTGGCCTTCTTGACTTCGGCGAGGTCGAAGATCGGGGCGAGCAGCTGTTCGAGCTGGTCGGCCGGGTTGCGCATGATGGCGGTTTCCCAGTCGATGAGCTTTTCCTTCACCATGTCGGCGGCGAACTTCAGCGCGGCGGCGGCGGTGCGCTTGCCGTTACGCGTCTGGAGCATGTAGAGCTTACCTTCCTGGACGGTGAACTCGATGTCCTGGACGTCCTTGAAGTGCTTCTCGAGGGTCTGGCGGACCTTCATGAGCTGGGCGAAGCTCTCGGGCATCACGGCCTTGAGCTTGCTGACCGGCTCCGGGGTGCGGACGCCGGCGACGACGTCTTCGCCCTGGGCGTTGATGAGGAATTCGCCGTAGAACTCGTCCACGCCGTTGGCGGGGTTACGGGTGAAGGCGACGCCCGAACCGGACTTGCTGCCGGTGTTGCCGAACACCATGGCCTGCACGTTGACGGCGGTGCCCCACTCGGCCGGGATGTTGTACTTGCGGCGATAGACGATCGCGCGGTCGTTCATCCAGGAAGAGAACACGGCACCGGCGGCGCCGCGGAGCTGTTCCCACGGATCGTTCGGGAAGACGCGGCCCGTGCGTTCCTTGACGAGGGCCTTGAAGCGCTTGACGAGTTCCTGCTGGTCACCGGCGGTGAGGGCGGAGTCTTCGACGTCGCCGTCGTACTTCTCGTGCTTGAATTCTTCGATGACCGTTTCGAACGGCTCATGGTCTTCACCTTCGCGCTTCTGCACGCCGAGGACGACGTCGCCGTACATCTGGATGAAGCGGCGGTAGCAATCCCAAGCGAAGCGGGCGTTGTTGGTGGCCTTCTCGAGGGCGACGACGGACTGGTCGTTGAGGCCGAGGTTAAGGATGGTGTCCATCATGCCCGGCATCGAGTCGCGGGCGCCCGAACGGACGGCGACGAGGAGCGGCATGCCGGAGGTCGCACCGAACTTGGTGCCCATGATCTTCTCCATGTTGGCGACGCCGGCTTCCATCTGGGCCTGCAACGAAGCCGGATAGGTCCGCTTGTTGGCGTAGTAGTAGGTGCAGACTTCGGTCGTGACCGTGAAGCCGGGAGGCACCGGGAGACCGATGCGGGTCATTTCGGCGAGGTTAGCGCCTTTGCCGCCGAGGAGGGCCTTCATCGAGCCGTTGCCGTCAGCTTTGCCGTCGCCCCAGGTGTAGACGACCTTGGTGGACTTGGTGGTTTTGGAGTGGGATTGGGTTTTCTTTGCCATGGTAGAGAGAATGGGAGGTTTAAGGGATAGTCAGACCACAGGTCGGGGTCTATCGACGAAGGGCAAAAGAAGGGGAAACCGCGACAGGGTGTCAATGGATTAGGGGCGATGCCGAAGGCACCCTGCCCGAGCCCATGCGGCCGCAGCCAACCCGCCCGCGCAAGCGCCTTAGGACTTGCAGCTGTGTAGGACGGCCAACACGGCCAACACGACCGCAGTCAAAAAGAGGCTTAAAATACCGAATTTCCAGACTCCGGACTTACTTTCGGAGCCTTCCCTGCGCTCTTTTTTACGAAAAGCCTTCCGCCCCGATGAAGTGACATGCTGGACGGTGACGTCTGGGTAAGCCCGGCCGGGCACCTCCTTGCGGGCACCTTTGATCAGGCCCAAGTCCATGAGCTCCACGAAGGCCAAGGCTTTCCGCTCCGCGGGGAGACGGTCAAAGGCATTGCACTCGCGACCCACGATCAAACGCTCCAAGCCGAGTTTGGCGTCGGAGGTGATGTGGCGGCGGGTGGACTGGGGTTCTTCTTGGCTCAAGCGGTCGTTTACTGAACATTGGTCATCATCTTTTGACCTTCCAAGGTGCAAATCATTTCGGACCTGAATTACAAAATAATCAGACTATACCTCAGCACAAGCCACGCGACCATGCCCTCAATCCAAACCGACCTACCCGTGGCTCTCTCCATCGCCGGCTCCGACAGCGGCGCCGGTGCCGGCATCCAAGCGGACCTTTTGACCTTCGCCGCCCACGGCGTCTATGGCACGACGGCCATCACCTGCCTCACCGCTCAGAATCCGCTCGGGGTCTCCGGCGTGCAGGCGACTGCTCCGGCCTTCGTCCTCGAACAATGTCGCCAGGTCACCGTTCACTATCGCCCCAAAGCCTTGAAAACAGGGATGTTGCTCAATGTGGAGATCGTCGAAGCCGTCGCCGCTTTCATCGCGGAAGCGAAGATTCCCGCCGTCGTCGACCCGGTCATGGTGGCGTCGAGCGGCGCCACGTTGCTGTCCGCCGAAGCGGTCAGCGCGGTGCGGCGGCAACTGCTGCCGCTGGCCGCCGTGGTGACGCCCAACCTCGATGAAGCGAGCATCCTCCTCGGACGGAAAGCCCTCGGCGGAAAACACGGTCCAGCGGAAGCCCTCGAATTAGCCAAACGCTTCGGCGTCCCCTTCTTGGTGAAAGGCGGCCATGCGGAGGGCGACACCCTCGTCGACGCCTTGGCCTGGCCCGACGGCCGCTCGCTGATGCTCACGGCCCAGCGCATCCCGGGCATCGATACGCACGGCAGCGGGTGCACGCTTTCCGCCGCCATCACCGCTCAGTTGGCCCGGGGGGAGACCTTGGCGCAGGCCGTCCAACTGGCACACACCTACCTGCAGAATGGAATGAAAAATAGCATGCAAGTCGTTGGTTTAAAGCATATTAGGCACTAATATCTTGATTTTAAGGGCCTAAACCGACCGCTGGGCGCGTGGGGAGGGACCGAACCCAGCGCCTCAGTTGATAAGGTTTGGGTTAACCCGATCGCAGCGACTCCCGGAAATCCGTAGCGGCCCCGATGACGGGCTGGGGCCAGGCTTTTTCGGGTGAGACCAATAGTGAACACAATTTCACCTATCTTAAACCCAAAAGGGTTATTCACACTTGCCCCCTTCCCTTCCGCTCCTTTTCTAACCCATTCCCTGCGGTCTAGAACCGCCACCCTGACCATGCCTAAAAAGAACGCCGCCAAGCAATCCTCGTCCAAAAACCCGACCGCCGTCTCCGCACAGACCGGCGTCAAGATGCGCGGCTGCGACGTCATGGTACGTTGCCTCGAGAACCTCGGCGTGGACACGATCTTCGCCTACCCGGGCGGTGCTTCCATGGAGCTCCACCAAGGCCTCACGCGCTCCAAGAAAATCCGCACCATCCTGCCTCGCCACGAACAAGGCGGCGCCTTCATGGCCCATGGTTACGCCCGCGCCACCGGCAAGCCCGGCGTCTGCATGGCGACCTCCGGTCCTGGCGCGACGAATCTCGTCACGGCCATCGCCGATGCGCATATGGACAGCATCCCGCTGATCTGCATCACGGGGCAAGTCTACCAACAGTTCATCGGCCGCGCGGCCTTCCAGGAAACCGACTTCTACGGCATGACGTTGCCGATCGTGAAGCACTCCTTCCTCGTCCTCGATTACAACGAGCTGCCGAGCATCATGTACAAGGCGTTCAAGATCGCCACGACGGGTCGCCCGGGCCCCGTCGTCATCGACATCCCGAAGGACATCCAGCAGCACGAGTGGGTGCCCGTTTTCCCGAAGTCCGTGAACGACGTCGACATCCCCGGCCTGCAGGTCCCGCCGAAGGCTCCGGACGAGAAGTTCGCCGAAGTCCTACGCCTCATCGAGAAGGCCAAGCAACCCGTCCTCTACATCGGTGGCGGCATCCTTTCCGGCCACGCCCACGCCGAGCTCCTCGCCTTCGCCGAGGCCACCGGCATCCCGGTCGCTTCCACGTTGATGGGCTTGGGCGCTTTCCCGTCCGACCATCCGCAATCCCTTTACTGGTACGGCATGCACGGCACCGTCGCCGGCAACTTCGCCGTCTGCAAGAGCGACCTCCTCATCGCCCTTGGTGCCCGCTTCGATGACCGCATCACCGGAGCCATCGAGAAGTTCGCCCCGGACGCCACCATCGTCCACGTCGACATCGACCGCTCCGAGCACCAGAAGAACAAGTTCGCCCACTACCCGATCCACTCGGAAGTGAAGCATGCGCTGAGCCGCCTCACCGCGCTGACGAAGAAGGGCTTCAAGAAGCCCGACCTCAAGAAGTGGTACGAGACGATCAATGGCTGGAAGAAGGAACACCCTTTCCCCTTCAACTACGACCGCAAGGGCTCCAAGCACATCCTGCCGCAGGAAGCCGTCCAGGCGCTCTTCGAGGAAACCAAGGGTGACGCCATCATCGCCACGGGCGTCGGCCAGCACCAGATGTGGGCTCCCCAGTACTACCATTTCAACCAGCCGCGCACGTTCATCAGCTCGCTCGGTGCCGGCACGATGGGCTTCGGTCTCCCGGCCGCCATCGGCGCCAAGGTCGCTTGCCCCAAGAAGCACGTCATCGACATCGACGGTGACGGCTCGTTCCTGATGAACATCCAGGAACTGGCGTGCATGAAGATCGAGAAGATCAACGCCAAGATCATGATCCTCAACAACCAGCACCTCGGCATGGTCGTCCAATGGGAAGACCGTTTCTACGCCGGTGTCCGCGGCCATACGATCTTGGGCGATGCCTCCAATATCGGCAGCCCCGATAATCCCGCCGGCCTCTACCCTGACTTCGTCAAGATCGCCAACGGCTTCGGCATCAAGGCCCGCCAGGTCATGAAGCGCGAAGAACTGCGCGATGCCATCCGCGAGATGCTCGCGCATGACGGCCCCTTCCTGCTCGACGTGGTCGTGCCTTACACCGAACACGTCCTGCCCTTCATCCCGCAGAAGAAGTCGGCGATGGAAATCCTGACGAAGTAATCGCGGAGCGGTTACTTCAAGGGGATAGCGGTTAGCGGTTGGGTTGCGCCACGTCGGGTAGGGACAGTACCACGTGCTGTCCTAGCTGTATCGGGGCGCGACCGCGTCGCGTCCATTCGCACGCGTACACCAAGGGTCGCCGACACTAGTTAGGAACCGAACACGCCCGCAACCTCGACCGCGAATGGACGCCACGCAGTCGCATCCCTACCTCAAGACAGCACGTAAAGGGGAACCCGCGACCGGATAAGCAGCAGGGAGTTATATCCCTGATCCGGATTTCCCTGTGCAGAAAATCGCAAACGCTAACCGCCCACCGCTTCCACCTCGACCTTGCGACTCCGTCGCAAGGCTCAGTGGCCAGCCAACCAGCGTTCAGCTTCGATGGCCGCACGGCAACCCATACCGGCCGCGGTGATGGCCTGGCGGTAGACGTGGTCGGAGCAATCGCCGGCGACAAAGACGCCGGGAATCTTGGTGCTGACGGTGTTGGCGGCCGCGATGAAGTAACCACCTTCATCGACGTCGAGCGCCGGCGTGAAGGCCTTGGAATTGGGCACGTGGCCGATGGCGACGAAGACGCACTTCACGCCCAGCGCACGGACGGCACCGGACTTCTCGACCACTTCCAGCGTGTGGACCTTGCCGTCGGCGCCGCCGACGACCTGCTTCGGCGTGACGTTGAGGACCAGCTCGATCTTCTCATGGCTCTTCACGCGCTGCACCATGATGTCGGAAGCGCGGAAGGTATCGCGACGATGCACGAGATAGACCTTCGAAGCGAAACGAGTCAGGAAAAGGGCCTCTTCACAGGCGGAATCACCGCCGCCGACGACCGCCACGGGCACGTCACGGTAGAAAGCGCCATCGCAAGTCGCACAGGTGGTGACGCCGTTGCCGCCGTAGTACTCCTTTTCGCCCGGGATACCCAAGAAACGCGGCGAGGCGCCCGTGGCGATGATGACGGCTTTGGCTTCATAGGTGGCCTCGCCACCGATGAGCTTCTTGACGGGACCTGAGAAATCCACCGATTCGATGCGATCCCAGGCGAAGCGGGCGCCGAAGCGCTCGGCTTGGCCCTTCATGTTCATGATGAGCTCGTTGCCATCCACGCCATGGACGAAACCGGGGAAGTTCTCGACCTCGGAGGTCGTGGTCAACTGGCCGCCCGGTTGGCCGCCTTCGAGCACCAAGGGACTCAAGCCAGCACGGGCGGCGTAGATGGCGGCAGTGAGGCCGGCGCAGCCGGTACCGAGGATAATAACGTTTTCAGCCATGGGGATGGCTTCATCTTGAGGCCTCCAAGCCAACGGCAAGGCGGAAAAGCCGCCCGTGAACAAGTGCCCCGGGGCCAGGCCTGCATAATGGGGTCAGGCACCAACATTGGGGTCTGACCCCATTAATGGTGCCTGACCCCGTTGCGGGCAGGTGGGATTAATCGTGGGGCTTGGCGTTTCGGGGCTGGATTCTGGGGTTTTTAGGCTTTGACTCGCTGTTTCCATCCCCCGTCTGCACCCTTTCGCGCCCGGACCCATGTTTCTCAGTATCCTCAAACTCTTCGCCGGCAGCCATAACCGGAGTTTCCTCCGCAAGTGCGCCCCACTGGTCAAAAAGATCAACGCCCTTGAACTGACGTACCAGAACCTTTCCGAGCATGACCTCCGCGCCAAGACCGCGGAGTTCAAGGCCCGCGTCGCCAAGGGCGAATCCCTCGACGCCCTGCTGCCCGAAGCCTTCGCCGTCGTCAAAAACGCCGCCCGCCGCCTGTGCGGCACGAAAGCCATCGTCTGCGACCATGAACAGACCTGGCAAATGGTCCATTTCGACGTCCAGCTGATCGGCGGCATCGCCCTGCACCAGAAGAAGATCGCCGAAATGGCGACCGGCGAAGGCAAGACCCTCGTCGCCACACTGCCCCTCTACCTGAACGCGCTCACGGGCCGCAACTGCCAGCTCGTCACCGTCAATGACTACCTTGCCCGCCGCGACTCCGAGTGGATGGGGCACCTCTTGAGCTACCTCGGCCTCACCGTGGGTTGCATCCAGAACCAGATGGGCAGCGAGGAACGCCAAAAGGCCTACGCCTGCGACATCACCTACGGCACCGCCTCCGAGTTCGGCTTCGACTACCTGCGCGACAACGGCATGGCCCTCAGCGCCGGCGAACAGGTGCAGCGCGAACACTACTTCTGCATCGTCGACGAAATCGACTCCATCCTCATCGACGAGGCCCGCACCCCGCTGATCATCTCCGGCCCGGTCACCGAAGAACGCGAACCGCCGTTCATGCGCCTGGTCCCCCAGGTCAAGGTGCTCGTCGACCTCCAAACCCGCCTCGCCACGCGCTTGATCAACGAAGCGGAGGCGGAACTCAAGGACCTGCCGGACAACAAGGAACCTTCGGACGACACCTTGGATAAGCTTTGGCTGACGGCCAACGGGATGCCGCGCAACAAGTCGTTCGCCCGCCTCATGGAGAACGGCCGCTGGCGCAAACTCCTCGAGAAGCACGAAGGCATCCTGGCCAGCCAAGCCGAGAAGGACCGCCGCTACCACCTCAAGGAACGCCTCTACTTCGCCATCAGCGAACGCAACCACGAGTCCGACCTCACCCAACTGGGCCGCGACACGCTCCGGCCGGGCGAGCCCGATGCCTTCGTGCTGCCCGACCTCCCCACGTACTTCGTGGAGCTCGACAACGACGCCAGCCTGACGCCCGAAAAGCGCTCCGAATTCCGCGCCGCGGCCGAGGCCGCCTACATCAAGGTCTCCGAAGACATCCACGCCATCGGCCAGCTGCTCAAGGCCTTCGCCCTCTACGAAAAGGACCGCCACTACGTCGTGCACGAAGGCAAGGTCATGATCGTCGACGAGAACACCGGCCGCATCATGTCGGGCCGCCGCTGGAGCGACGGCCTCCACCAGGCCGTCGAAGCCAAGGAAGGCGTCACGCTCGAGAAGGAGAACAAGACGTACGCGACCATCACGATCCAGAATTACTTCCGCATGTACGACAAGCTGTCCGGCATGACGGGCACCGCCGAGACCGAAGCCACCGAGTTCAACGAGATCTACAACCTGACGGTGGTCACCATCCCGACCAATCAGCCCTGCATCCGCACGGACGCCAACGACATCGTCTTCAAGACCCGACGCGAGAAGTACCAGTTCGTCATCAAGGAACTCACCGAAGCCCACAAGCGCGGCCAGCCCGTGCTGGTCGGCACCGCCTCCGTCGAAGCTTCCGAGACGCTCAGCCGCATGCTGACGCTCGCCCGCATCCCGCACAAGGTCCTGAACGCGAAACACCACGAGCAGGAAGCCGACATCGTCGCGATGGCCGGCCAGAACGGCGCCGTCACCATCGCCACCAACATGGCCGGCCGCGGCACCGACATCCGCCTCGGCGACGGCGTGCGCGAACTCGGCGGCCTCTACGTGCTCGGCACCGAACGCCATGAATCCCGCCGCGTCGACCGCCAGCTCCGCGGCCGTTGCTCGCGGCAAGGCGACCCCGGCCACTCGCGCTTCCTCGTCGCCCTCGAAGACGACTTGATGCGCCTGTTCTCCAACGCCGGCATCATCTCCTCGTTGCTGGAGAAATCCTTCAAGGAAGGCGAACCGCTCGAACACCCGCTGCTCGACCGCTCGATCGGGACCGCCCAGAAGCGCGTGGAAGGCCAGAACTACTCGATGCGCAAGCGTCTGCTCCAGTTCGACGACGTCCTCAACCACCAGCGCCAGATCGTCTACGGCCTACGCAATCGTACCCTCCACGAGGCCGACACCCGCGCCAACCTGCTGTCCGTGGTCGGCGAAGAAATCGAAGAACGCCTGAAGACGGCCTACCCCGACCTCGATGCGACCCCGGACCGCGCCGGCGCCGAAGCCTTCGTGGCTTGGTTCGTCTCGACCTTCCCGATCCGCCTCGCGGTCGAGGAACTGCTTCCGCTCAACCACGACCTCGCCACGGCCTGCGTGACCAAGAAGGTCGCCGAACTCCAGAAGAGCCGCGAGGCGAGCGAGTCGCCCGAGATGCTCAATTACCTGGAGCGCCACCTCCTGCTGCGCTCGATCGACCGCAACTGGCAGAACCACCTGACGGAAATGGAAGAGCTCCGCCGGGCGGTCAACCTGCGCGGCTACGCGCAGAAGGACCCGCTCAACGAATACAAGACCGAGGCCTATCGCGCGTTCGTCGACCTCATGCGCCAGCTGCGCACCGACGTCTGCTCCAGCCTTTTCCGCACCGCCTCCTCGATGGAAGCGTTGGAAGCGATTCTCCGCACCGCCCAAGGACAGGTCATCGCCACCGGCCCCGCCGAACCCGGTACGCCGGAAGACCAACCCGCGGCGGCCAGCGCCCCGGAAACGATGCAGCAGAAGCAGGAGCCTTTCCGTCGGAACGAAGCCAAGATTGGTCGCAACGCCGTCGTCCGTATCCGCAAGGGAGCCGAGACGCTCGACCTGAAATGGAAGAAAGCGGAGGCCATGGTGCGCGATGAAGGTTGGGTCGTGATCGAAACGCTGTCCGAATGACCGAACGACGTCCGGGCTTCCGATTCTCCGACGCCTGGCTGTGCTGGGGCGGACTGGGCCTGACGGCGTTGCTCCTTCTCTGCAGCTTCCCTCCGTTCGGCCACCCCTTCGTCGCTTTCTTCGCGCTCATCCCGGCGACCCTCGCCGCCGCGGCCGCCCCCGACTGGCGGACCTGGCGGCGCGCGGCCTACGTCACGAGCTGGCTGCTCTGGGTCGTATTGCTGGCTTGGCTACGCCACATCTACCCACCGCTCGGTTGGCTCGGCCTCGTGCTGTTGACCGCTTATTGCGCGCTCTACCCCTTCGTTTGGCTGCTCGCTTTGCGTTGGATCTTCCCGGCCTGCCGCGACGCGGGTGCGCCGGCCCGCCTGTTGGCGACCCTCGGCCTCGCTGGGGCGTGGGGACTGCTGGAATGGCTGCGGACCATCGCCTTCACCGGCTTTGGTTGGCTGCCATTATCCGCGAGCCAACAAGGCAATGGCGTCCTCCTGACGCTCTGCGCATGGATCGGACCCACCGGGCTTTCCATCGGCCTCGTTCTCATCAACCTCGGGCTCGCCAGCTGGATCGTCCGTCTCCGCGCCTTGCGGGCCTCCGCCGACTCGCTGGAGCCCTTGACGCCGACGAGCTGGCTGCGCCGGCTGACGCCCGAGCTGTACCTGGGTTTGGCCGTCATCGCCGCGGGCTTCTATTGCACCCTGACGCAGATGGCCCGCGAAGCCTCCCGCCAGGAAGTCCGGATCGCCGCGCTCCGGACGGACTTCGATCCCACGGAGAAATGGGACAGCAGCAAACTCGAAAAGCATGCCAAGGCCTTGAACGCGCTCACCGTCGCGGCCGGACAGGAAAAACCCGATGTCGTGCTTTGGCCCGAAGCCGCCCTCCCCCTCTCCACCGACAACGCCGGCTATGGCACGTTCCTCCGCGGCAACGTCGCCGGCGCGGGCTGCCCGCTCTTGATCGGCGCCATCGAGCCACGCAAGAACGGCTACGCCAACAGCGCCGTCGTCGTGACCGCGGAAGGCCTCGCCAAACCCACCTACGCCAAGCGACACCTCGTGCCGTTCGGAGAATACGTCCCGCTCGCCGACTGGTTGCCGCTCCGCAAAGTCGTCCCCATCGCCGAAGATTGCGTCCCGGGCGACGGGGCGACGCTCCTCCCCCTGACGACCCGTAGTGGCTTCACCTTCATGGCTGGCCCGCTGGTCTGTTACGAAGACGTCTTCCCCGAACTCGCGCGCGAACACGCCCTCGCTGGCGCCGACCTCCTTGTCGTCGTGACCAACGATGGTTGGTATGGCCACGAAGCGGGAGACGCCCAACACACGGCGCATTCCGTGCTGATCGCGGCCGCCACGGGCTTACCCGTCGCCCGCTCAGGAAATGCCGGATGGAGCGGGGTCATCACGCACCGCGGCATCCTCCAGCCCACGGGGGTACCTGGAGCCCCTCTGAGCGCCGTCGCCCAGCTCCGCCGCGACCGCGGTGAACCCACTTTCTGGGTACGCCATGGCGATTGGGCCGTCGGTCTAGGTGGGTTATGCTTTGGCCTGACCTACCTTTGGCGGCGCCGCCGGATCGCCCACGCCGCCTAGGCAAGGAAATCTGCAAGTCCGAGTCGACCTGTCCCCAAAAGACTCCACACTGAGCCTACCCCGACAGCGGACAAATCCACCCCGTTGCCACGCTCACTCCTGACCATGCGCCTACTGCTTGCCTGCCTCGGCCTTTGCCTGACCGCCTCCCTTTCCGCCCAAGAGGTCAAGAAACCGAAGGATGAATTTCCCGCCTCGGGCATCGCGACCTTCAAGTTGCGCATCAAGTCGATCCCCATGGTGACCGTGAAGGTCAACGGCGTCACCCTCAACCTCGGTGTCGACACGGGCTGCCAAGGCAACGGCGTGCTGACCGAAGCCGGCGCCCGCAAGGCCGGCATCGAAGTGGCCTTCACCTTGCCCACCATGGGTAACGACGGCCGCGGTGAGACCAGCTACGGCTACATCGAGACCTTCGAAGGCGGTGGGGCGGTTTGGAAGGATTTCCACATGGCCATCATGCCGCTCACCGGCATGGAACTGGATGGCCTGGTGGGGGCGGACATCCTTTTCGGCAAACCCTTCTACATGGACCTCACCAATGCGGTGATGACCCTCGGCAAGACGCCCGACACATCGGCGGCGCATGAGGTCGCCGTCTTCAGCCGCGGTGGTCACTGCGGCGTCAACATCGAGGTCGAAGGCCACAAGGTTCCGATGATCATCGATTCCGGCGCCTCCAAGTCCTACATGAGCTCGCTGAAGTTCCGCGGGAAGACGATCTTCAAGGGCTATGTCCCGGTCGCCTCGGTGCGCGGGGTGAACCTCACCCGGGTCGAGGTCTGCCAAATCAAATCCCTCCGCATCGGCGGGGCGCCCCTCACGGGCGTGGAATTCCTCCGCGACCAGGAACACAACCTCTTGGGCAATGATTTCCTGCGCGCCCACCCTGTCGCGGTGGATATGGCCTCGCGGCGGCTCTGGCTCTTTGAGTCGCAAGGGACCGTCAAGGGCGGCAAGTCCCTGCTGCCCAAGGAAGTGGCCGCACCGGCCGAACCCGCGAAAGCCGACCCCGTTCCCGCCAAGTAAAGGGAACGCTTAGCGACGACGCCCGCCGCTCGCACCACCGGCGGGGCCTTCGCCCTCTTCGCCTTCGGCTTCTTCAGGGGCTTCTTCGTCGTCCCACTTGAGCTCCTTGTCGAGCTTCTCGTCGTCTTCCACTTCGGGCAGGTCGGAGATCTCTTCGGCCGCCGAGGTGGCGCGCGCCGGCTTATCGTCATCGTCGTCTTCACCCGGGACTTCATGGCCCTGCGGGACGAATTCGAGGATGTCGGTGATTTCCTCGAAAGCATGGATGTCGCGGCCTTCGATCAGCGCCTGGTTGCGCAACTCGCTGAGCTGTTCATCCACGTCTTCGACGGTGAGTTTCTGCTCCAGCTTGATCGTGTCGTTGATGAGCTTCACGCGGAGACGCATGATGTGCTCGAGGAAGTCGGCGTAGGAACCCTTGTCGCCGTCCTTGACGTTCGGCAGGGCGAAGAGCTGCTCCTCGGAGTCGAGGATGTGTTCGGCCACGCGCGCGAGGCGGACGGTTTCATCCTTCTCGACGGAATGGACCTGGAAAGGAATGAAGGCCGCCTCCAGGATTTCATTCGAGAGACCGTACTCGCGGAGCGGGTCCATCATATCCAGGACCCAAGGGAACTGGAACGGGTCGAGGATGCCGAGGCCATCGGGCTCGTAGTGCTTCGGGTCGGAATTCTCCTTCACCCACCAGGTCCCCTTATCCTTGTTGAAGCGGACGGTGCACCAAAGCAGCTTGGAAGTCGTGGCAGCCATGGGGGGTTGATGTGCCCAAGTCTGGCGGGGAGTCAAGAGGGGTCCCACCAGTCCTTTCCCTCAAACACCCCTTCGGTCGCCTTCTCCGCTTTCCTTCCGCGTTTTCCTCCGTTAACTGCGGGTATGTCTTTCCTGTACGATAAAGTGGCCGCCAAGGCGCTGTACGCCATGGACCCCGAAACGGCCCACCAAGTGGGCCTACGGGGCATGGGCCTCATTGGCGCCCTCCCTCCCCTCCGCTGGTGCTTGGAGCGGGGCCTGACCCCGAAGGGCGGCAAGCCCATCGAGGCCTTTGGCCTGAAGTTCCCGAACCACATCGGCTTGGCGGCGGGCTTCGACAAGGACGGCTTGGGCTGGCGCGGCGCAGCCGCCCTCGGCTTCGGCCACGTCGAGGTCGGCACGGTCACGCAACACGCCCAACCCGGCAACGAGCGTCCCCGCGTCTTCCGTTACCCCGCGCTCAAGGCCGTGGTCAATGCCTACGGCTTCCCCAACGCCGGCTCCGAAGCCCTCCGCCAACGCCTGCTTCGCCAACCAGCCCGCGGCCAACGCGTCCATCCGCTGGGCATCAACATCGGCAAGTCGAAGATCACGCCACTTGAAGAAGCCCAAGGAGACTACCTGCACTCCTTCAAACTCCTCGCCCCCTTGGCCGATTACCTGGTGGTCAACATCAGCAGCCCCAACACCCCCGGCTTGCGTGCCCTCCAAGACCGCGCGCCGCTCGTGAGCCTGCTCTCCGCCCTCGCCCGCGAAAACCGTTCGACCCCCGGCGGCCCGGTGCCGTTGCTGCTCAAGGTCGCCCCGGACCTCAACCCGCACCAACTCGAAGACATCGTCTCCGTCGTGGGTGAAGTCGGCTTCGCCGGCATCATCGCGACGAACACCACGATCACCCGCCCACCCGGCACCGAAGCGTGCTCCACCAAGGGCGGCCTCAGCGGCGCGCCGTTGCTGGAACGCTCGCTGCAGGTCGTTCGCTTCCTGACGAAGACGAGCCAAGGCCGCATCCCCGTGATCGGTTGCGGCGGCATCACCTGCGCCGCCGACGCCGGCCGCTTCATGGATGAAGGGGCCTGTCTGGTACAGGTCTATTCGGGCTTGGTCTTCCGTGGTCCGGAATTGGCCCGCGAAATCGCCGAAGGCCTTGCTTGGCGCCAACGCGACTGGGTCTAAGTCCATGCGGTTCGCCCTCCTCGCCGTCGTCTTGCTCACCGGGAGCCTCGCCTGGGCCGCTCCCCGTTCCGCGGCCAAGAAAGGGGATGCGATGGCCGCCGACTCTTGGCGCGCCACCCCCACGACCTTCGAGGGGAAAGCCGTCAAAACAAACGCCCTGGAACTGCACAACCCGGGACTCGTCAGCGGCGACGCCCCCGCGGCCGCGGTCAAGATTCTCTCCGGTAATGATAAGGATGAAACGGGCGGAGAGGTGATCGTACTCATGCCACCGGAACGCTTCCAGGATTTCGTGGCCAACTTCTCGCAACGCCAGTTGGGCTCCAACCGTGGCGGCTTCGGCGCGCTCTCCAAGGCCAAGACCGTCAACGGGACGTTCGTGACGATCAAAGGCGAAGGCGCCCTGCTCTTCGGGCTCAACGCCAAGGAAGCCAAGGCCCTCGGCAAGCCATCCGAAATCCTCGCCGCCCAACTGCAGCTGGCCAAAGACGGGGTCCAAGCGACCAAGCCCGGCTGGACCGTCAAGGAATTCAACGTCGCCCAGGTCGGTGCCGCCGGTGCGCCCGAGACCGCCCGCGAATGGGAACGGCTCCAAGGGCTGCTGGCGGCACAGACCCAGGCCGCCAAACAGCCGCGCTGGAAAAGCAAGGAACTCCTCGACGCGCTCAAAGCCGGCACGCCGCGGCTGACGGTCGATGACCCCGCCGCCAAGGTCGAGTGGACCTTGCTCTGGAAGTAAGCGTCCGGGACTTACTTGGCGGCCTTCGGCTTCTCGCGGACGGGGAGGTGCACTTCCGACTGCTTCAAGAAGAACGGCACGAACGGGCTATTCCAATAGACGCCATAGGCCTCGCCTGTGACCTCGAGCTCGGGACGGTCCTTGACCCAAGCCCGCAGCTTCACCTCGGCTTCGCGGAAGTTTTCCTCGCTGTACGAACCCCGGATGCCGATCGCGGCGACGGCGCGGACCGGGACATCCTGCAGCTTCACCTCATTGCCGGGAAGCAGGTCCACCCGCTTGGCGGAACCGGCATCCATGTAGAAGACCATGACACCCGGCTGCAGCCGGGCTTCCACGGGGGCCGTCATCGGAATGCTGTTCTTGCTGATGTAACGGAAGAGCTTCCCGAAAAGATTGTTGTTGGCGGAGAAATACGCCTGCGGGGATTCGGCCACCATCAGCCGCGCGGCCGGCAACGACTTGACCTCCAGGTCGCCCGGAGCGGTCCGGGGATAGGCATCTTCGACACCTTGCGCAAAAGAAGGAAAGAGGGATGCCATAAAAAGCAGGAAGAGGGGCCACTTCATGACCCTTAACATGAAAACTCCGTCGAAATAGGCAAGTCGCAGACTCAGTTCGTGCACCCTTGCCAGCCGACGCAAAAGGGGCTTTCTTGGGGGCATGACCGAATTACCGGAAAAAAGCTCCTTCGGCTCGCGTCTCGGCCACAACTTCCTGACGGGGGTGTTCCTCGTGCTGCCGCTCGGCCTCACGCTCTACGTCATCACCCTGCTGATCGGCCTGATCGCCTCGCCCGTCGAGTCGGTCTTCCAGGCGATCTTTCCGCTCTTCTTCCCCAACAAGGAAGGGATGCCGGATTTCAAGACGGGCCACAACCATGCCTTGCTCGTGCTGGCCTCGGCCCTCGTCATGGCCGTCATCCTCACTGTCCTCGGTTTCCTTTCGAAGCGCCTCTTCGGGAAACTCCTGCAACAGTGGTTCGCCAGCCTGCTTGAGCGCATGCCCGGCTTGGGCGCGCTGTACAACTCGATCCGGCAGATGGTCGACGCCTTGAGCGGCCGCAACAAGGACACCTTCCGCCGCGTGGTCATGGTGGAATTCCCCCGCCCCGGCATGTGGACCATCGCTTTCGTGACCCACGAGCAACCGACGGTCTTCAGCCAAGCGATCGGCAAACCCGTCGTGAACGTCTTCATCCCCGCGGCGCCCGCGCCGACGACGGGGGTCATCCTCCACCTTTCGCCCGAGGAAGTGCGGGAAACCAAACTCACGGTCGGTGAGGCCCTCGGCCTGCTCATGAGCTTCGGCTCGGTCATCCCCAAGCCCGACGACAAGTCCTAGGCCGCGATGTCGTCGGCCTCCCTCCGTTGCTTGGTCCTCGGGCGCGACCCTTCCGGAGAGTCGCACCTGCTGCTCACGCTGCTCGAACCCGAACAGGGTCTCGAACGTTGCCTCATCCGCCTCTCCCGCGCCAAGGGCGCGACGCCGCCGGACTTGTTCGACGAATGCGAGGTCACGCTGGAACGGGCCAAGGACGGCGGGACGCGCTTCGCCCGCGACTATCGGTTGCTCACCCGCCGCACCGGGATCGCCCGCAGCCATCGTACGTTGGAGCGGGCCTGCCGCTTCGCGGCGATGATCCGCCGCAACCCACCGCCCCCCGAATCCGCCCAAGTCTGCTACCGCATCGCCCATGAGACGTTCACCGCCATGGCCGAACGCCCGCGGGCGGACTGCGCCTACTTCAAAGGACTCTGGCTGATGATCAAAGACGGGGGCTGGCCCGTCTCCGAACAGTGGCTCGCGCATCTCGGCGGACGGCGGGAGTCCGCGGCGGCCATCCTGACGCAACCCCTCGACGCCCAGACGACCGACGAAGAAACGGTCGCGAAACTCGCCGCGGACCTGGAACGCTGGGCCGCGGGCGAAATCCATTTCGTGCTGCCCTGATGCGGATCGACGTCAAAGGCCGGCGCATCGAAGTGAGCGCGCAGGAATTCGCCACGTTCCGACCGGGCCCCGGTGCCGGAGCGGGCGGTTCCCCGTGGCGCGCGGAAGCGGGCCGCCAATGGCACGAGACGATGCGCAAGCAGGCGGAAGCCGAAGACGCGGGCTGGACGTTCGAACAGCCCATCACCTGCGAGATCGTCGCGCTGGGCTGGACCGTCGTCATCACGGGACGCACCGACCAATGGCGCGAAAACGGCGCCACCATCCACATCCGCGAAATCAAGACGGTCTCGGTTTCCCTCCCCCGTCGTCCGGAATTCCTCCACGGACGCTATCCCCATCACTTCCTGCAACTGGGCGCTTACTGCCATGCGGCCCGCCTGCGCCCCGGCGCCGGCGAAATCATCGGCGAGCTGGTCTTCGTCGATCCGACCGACGGCTCCAAGCAGACGATGGCCTTACCCGACACGGCCGAGGCCGACCTGCTGCAGCAGGCGGAAACGCTCGCGGCCCATGCGGAGAACCGCCGCGCCAGCCACGCCCGGCTGCTCAACCTGCCCGACCGAGTTCCGTTCAAGGAACCCCGTCCGGAATGGCTCCAGGCTTGCGCGGACCTCGACCAAGCGACGATGGAGTCGCCCATCCGCCTGATGGTCGCGCCCACCGGCTTCGGGAAGACTTCCGCGGCCTTGCGCCACGGGCTCTCGCTCCTGCGCAGCGGTCGAGCGGGTCGCCTGCTCTACCTCACCGGCAAAGGCACGGGCCAAATCCAAGTCCTCGCCGAACTTCGCCGTCTGGCCAAACCCGGCGAACTGCGCGCGTTGGTGCTCCGACCGCGGTCGGAACACGAGATTGACGGGCTCTCCGACGACCCCGAAGAAATCCGCCGGAACTGGGCCCGGGCGGCCATCGACCCGCAGGCCCTGCTCGCCGATGGCGCCGAGCTGCGGCGCATCCGGGAACTCGGCCGTATCGCCGGCGTACCTCCTTGGGACATCACGAAAGCGATGCTCGGGCACGCGGAGGTGGTGATCTGCGACTACAACTACGTCTTCTCCCCGCGGAACCGCTCCGCGCTCGAAACCGTCCCCGGCTGGAACGATAGCGACACCGTCCTCATCGTGGACGAAGCGCATAACCTCCCCGAACGGGCGGCCGAATGCCTTTCCCTGCGGGATGAGGCGCAGTCCGCGGCCGACTTCGCGTTCACCTTGGCCGCCTGTAAGGCCCCCGCGCCATGGTGTACGACCATGCAGGCTTGGGCCGACTTCCTGCACCGCTTGCCCAAGGCCGACGCCCTCTCGCCCGACGACCGCGTCGAGGCCATGGCCCTGGCCGAAAAGATGTCCTTGCTGGGCTCGGCCTTCCCGCTCGATACGGATACATTGCCGGAGGAAGCCCGCTCGGGCGTCTGGAACGCCGCCCTGTGGTCGCAACGGCTCGAAGAAGCCGACTTGGGCTGGCTGCTCTGGTCGCCCAAACCCGGGCTGCTCAACTTGGATTGCCTCTCCGCGGCCAAAGCCACCGGCGAACGCCTCGGGGCGTTCGCGCATGCGCTGCTGATGACCGCCACGCCGGGGCCGCGCGGCGCTTTGGCGACGGAATGCGGCCTCGACCCCGACACGCTCACGCGCGTCGACGCCCTGGCTCCGTGGCGACAGGAAGCCTACACGGTGGCGATCGATGGTCGCGTCGACACGCGCCTCAAGACACGCGAGTCCCATGCCAACCGCACGGCGAGCGCGCTCCTCAAACTCTCCGAAGAAGGCGCGGTGGCGGCATTCTTCCCCTCCTACCGCTACGCCGAAAGCATCGTCACGGAAATCCAACGGCTGAAGCCGCACGCCCCCGTCGCCCTGCAGCCCCGCGGTCTCGGCCCGGAAGGCACCGCCCGCTTCGTCGAAGAAGCGCTGGACCGAAACACCATCCTCTGCCTCATCCTCGGTGGCTCGCTCGGCGAAGGCGTGGACATGCTGGGCGGACGCATCCGCTCCGCGGTCGTGATCGGCCCCGCCCTCCCCGAAGTCAACGCCCTCCAGGAAGCCCGCCGCAAGATGCACGTGCAGGACGGCGCCGAAGACGCCTTTGCCTTGGCGTACGTCCGCCCCGGCATGCGCAAGGTCAACCAAGCGCTCGGCCGGCTGGTCCGCGCCCCGGGCCACACCGCGCGCGTGCTCCTGCACTGCCGTCGGTTCGCCGACGAGACCTACAAGTCCCTGCTGTCGACGGAATACGGCGACCCCGAAGTCCTTTCCGACGACGAGGACTTCCACCGTTGGACGGCGCGCAGCTGAAGTCGCTCAGACCTTCGTGATGACGCGCGCGGCGGGGAAGCGGATCTTAGCGAGGCTGGCGTACTTATCTTCGGACGAACGGTAGCCGGCGGCGCAAGCGACGACGGTCTGGTAGCCGGAGCCGGCGAGTCCGAGGATCTCGTCGTACTTACCCGCGTCGAGGCCTTCGATGGCGCACGTGTCGACGCCGAGGACGGCGGCCGAGGTCATGAACTGGCCGAGGGCGATGTAGCACTGGCGCGCAGCCCACTCGCGCTGACCAGCGAGGTCCTTGCCCTTCACCACGCCACCGATCATCATCTGACGATACGGCTCGAGGGCGGCCGGGTCGGCCTGACGATCGGAGACCATCTGGTTGAAGAAGGCGTTGACGTCGTCTTCGGTGATCTCGGTGCGGCGCGCGAAAACCACGAGATGCGACGCATCGGTGATCTGCGACTGGTTCCAGGAGACGGGGCGGAGCTTCGCGCGGACCGCGGGGTCGGCGATGACGAAGAACTTCCAGGGCTGCAGGCCGAAGGAGGACGGGGCGAGCCGCAGGGACTCCTGCAGGGCTTCCCAGAGGGGAGCGGGCAGCGCCTTGGCATCAAAGGCCTTGGTCGCGTAGCGCCAATTCAGGGCATTGAGGAGTTGGGCCGGCTGGGTCGCAGGAGTCATGGTCCCCCGACTCAAGCCACTCCGCCCGCAGTGTCAAATCAGGCTGGCGAAAGCACGCCGTTCGACAGCACCCACTGGCGGTCCGTCCGGGCCGCGAACTCCCGGCTATGCGTCACCAGCACCAAGGCCGTGCCGCGTTGGGCGACGACCTCCAGCAGCAACCGCATCACTTCCGCCCCCGTGGCTTCATCCAGATTGCCGGTCGGTTCATCGGCCAACAGGACGCTCGGGCGATTGATCAAGGCGCGCGCGATGGCCACGCGCTGGCACTCGCCGCCGGAAAGTTGGGCCGGCAGATGCCGCAAACGACTTCCGAGGCCGACCGACTCCAGCAAGGCTTGGGCTTCGGCGGCCGCGGCGGGGCGGCCTGCGACCTGGGCGGCCAAGAGCACGTTCTCGAGGGCGTTCAACTCCGGCATCAGCTGGTAGTTCTGGAAGACGAAGCCGACACCCTTCCCGAGGTTCTTGCGGGCCGGAACGAGTCCGCGCCCCGGCAAGAGGAAGTTGGCTTCCCCGGCGTCGGCGACGTCGAGCCCACCGAGCAATTGGAGCAACGTCGTCTTGCCCGAACCCGAAGAGCCGCGGATCGACACCGACTCGCCGGCATGGACGACGAGGTCGACGGAGCGGAGCACCGCCAGCGGGCCCGCGGGGGAGGCGAAGGACTTCTGCAAGCCCTGCGCGGAAAGGACGATGGTCGGTTCAGGCATCGCGCATGGCCTCCGAGGGTTTGCGTCCGGCGGCCCAGAGGGCCGGCACCAGACCGGCGATGGTGGTCACCAACAAGGTGAAGCCGGCCGCCACGACGAAGTCCGACGCATCGTAGTGCAGCGGGACCTTGGAGAACTGGTAGACGTTGGCGACCATGTCGCCATTGCCGAAGAGGCTGTTGATCGTGCCGAGGATCTGTTCGCGGAACGCCAGGATCAGCCAAGTCAGCAGGAAGCCCAAACTCGTGCCCAAGGCCCCGATGAGCATGCCCTGCAGGCCGAACAACGCGACCAGATCCAGTCGCCGGGCCCCGAGGGCGACCAGCACGCCGACCTCGCGCGAGCGACGGATGACCGCGGAGAAGAGCGTGCTGCCGATCGAGAACGAGGCCACCAACGTGATGATGAACATCAGGAAGAAGAGCATCGTCTTCTCGAAGCGGATGGCCTCGAGGAAGTTCTTCTTGATCTCCTGCCAAGGCACGAACTGCAGCGTCGGGCGGCCGACGTTCAGGCGCGCGGCGACCTCATAGGCCTGCGCGGGCGCCTTCAGCCGAAGCGTCAGGCCATGCACGCGGTCGCCCATCGACCAGAGCTGATTGAAGCGCCGCAACGGGATGAACGCCGCGCGGTCGTCGACTTCGGTGAAACCCGTGCGCACCAAGGCGCAGACCTCGAAGACGGCCGGGAGCGGGGCCTTCCCCTGCTCGGCGCGTTCGGCCATGGCGGGCGACCAGACCTCGATCTTGTCGCCGACCTGCACGCGCAGCGCGCGGGCCAAGCCGAAACCCAGGATCACGCGGCCATCGTCCAACTCATCGAAACCACCGGCGAAGACGTACTTGCGGGCGGGATGGCCCGCATCGGTCGGGTCGATGCCGCGGACATACGCGACATTGGAGAAATCGCCTTGGCGGGCCAGCGCCGGGCCTTCGGAAAAGGGCGTGGCGGAAGCCACGGCGGGGTCGGCGCGCAAGGCCTTGAGCAGCTCTTGCGGGCGCTCGATGGGGGTGCGGGCGACGACCACGCAATCGCCGAAGGATTCGCGGATGCGGAGGCGATGCTCCTCGCCGAAACCGTTCATCACCGTCTGCACGACCAACAAGGCCGCCACGCCCAGCCCGACCCCGAGGATCGAGACCATCGCGAACGCCGGAAAACGCTTACCCGGAGGGAAGAGCTGCCGCAGCGCAAGATGGAGGAACCAAGGCAAAGGGCTGGCTTTCGCTTAGGCGCCCGCTTCAGGACGCAGGGTCGGGAACAGGATCGTGTCGCGGATGTTGGCCGCGCCCGTCAGCAGGATGACCAAGCGGTCGATGCCCACGCCCAAGCCGCCGGCGGGGGGCATGCCGTGTTCCAGCGCGAGGAGGAAGTCCTCATCGATCTTCTGGGTTTCCGCGCCGGCCTGGAGCTTCAGCATTTCGCGCTGCACGCCCGGGTCGTTCTGTTCGGAGTAGGCCGGAGCGATCTCCTGGCCGTTGATGCAGAGTTCGAAGACGTCGATGGTGGAATCGTCGCCGACCGTGACCTTGGCCAGCGGGCAGAGCTCCTTCGGGATGTGCGTGACGAACGTCGGTTGGATGAGCGTCGGCTCGATGAGTTTGCCGAAGACCTCGTTGGTGACTTCGTAGTCTTCCCAGTCGGCGCGCGGCTCCTCGAGCCCGAGCGTGCGGCAGGCCGCGATCTTCTCTTCCTTGGTGCGGGCGAACCACTGCGGATCGCCGGTGCGCTCCACGATCAGGTCCTTATACTTCGCTTCGCGCCACTCGCCGCCGAGTTCGATCGTGCCGCCATCGGCGCGGTTCACGCTCATGGTGCCGAGCACGTCGCGGCAGATCGTTTGGATCATCGAGCGGACCAGCTCCATCATGCCGCGGAAGTCGGAATAAGCCTGGTAGGCCTCGAGCATCGTGAACTCGGGGTTGTGGCGACGGGACAGGCCTTCGTTACGGAAGACGCGGCCGACCTCGAAGACGCGGTCCATGCCGCCGACGAGGCAGCGCTTCAGGTGGAGTTCGAGCGCGATGCGCAGGTAGAAATCGCAGTCGAGGGCGTTGAAGTGCGTCACGAACGGGCGGGCGGCGGCGCCCCCGGCGACGGCGTGCAAGGCCGGCGTTTCGACTTCGATGAATTGGCGGCTCCAGAAGAACTTGCGGATCGACTCGATGACGCGGCTGCGGGTGACCAAGCGCTGACGCGATTCCTCGTTCACGACGAGGTCGAGGTAGCGCTGGCGGTAGACCTGCTCCGGGTCGGCGAGGCCAGCCCACTTTTCGGGCAACGGACGGAGCGCCTTCGAGACCAGCTTATACTCGGTGGCGCGGACGGTCACCTCACCGGTCTTGGTGCGGAAGAGGCGGCCGCGGACGCCGACGAAGTCCCCGAGGTCGACGAGCTTCTTGAAATGCGTGTCGTAGCGCTCGAGCAAGGCGTCGCGCGTGAAGTAGCACTGCTGGACGCCGCTGCGGTCGAGGATCTTGACGAAGCTGGCCTTGCCCATGACGCGCAGGGCGACGATGCGGCCGGCGACCGAGACCTCGGGGCCTTCCTCGACGCCTTCGGGCAGGAGCCCGGGGCACTCGGAGGCGATGTGGGTCTGGGACCACTCGGCCCGGTACGGGTCTTCGCCCGCCGCCCGGAGTTGGGCTAGTTTCTCCTGACGCACCGCATGGAGGTCGTGGGAGATCGCGTTGAGGTCGGTCTTTTCGCTCATGGTGACTCCCGTTAGGGGTGCCTTCAGGCGGGCGGGCTGGCAAGGGCGAAAGGTTCGGGTCCGCCCGGCTTTCCGTATTGCGGAGAACCCGTTCCGGGGAATAACCGAGTCCTCATGAAGGCGTATCTCGACCTGCTCCGCCACGTGAAGGAAACCGGGGAAGTCCGTCGCGACCGCACCGGCGTCGGTACCCGCGGGATCTTCGGAGCCCAATTACGCTTCGACCTCGCCCAAGGCTTCCCCCTCGTCACGACGAAGAAGGTCCACACCCGCTCCATCATCCAAGAGCTCCTGTGGTTCCTCGCCGGCCGCACGGACAATGGTTGGCTGACCGAGCGAGGCGTGACCATCTGGAACGAGTGGGCGACGGCGGAACAGTGCGCGCGCTTTGGGCGGAAGGAAGGCGACCTCGGCCCCGTCTACGGCCACCAGTGGCGCCGCTTCGGCGCGAGCAAGCAGCCCGATGGCACGTACGCCGACGATGGCGTCGACCAGATCAAGCGCCTCATCGAACAACTCCAGAAGAACCCCGCCAGCCGCCGGCATCTCGTCACCGGCTGGAATCCGCAGGAGGCCGACCACGTGGCTTTGCCGCCCTGCCACACGCTCTTCCAGTTCCACGTCTCGGAGGATGGCCGCCTGAGTTGCCAACTCTACCAACGCAGCGCCGACCTCTTCCTCGGCGTGCCCTTCAACATCGCCAGCTACGCCTTGCTCACGCACATGCTGGCGCAGGTGACCGGCCTGAAACCAGGGCATTTCGTGCATACCTTCGGCGACGCCCACATCTATTCCAACCATATGGAGCAGGTCGATCTGCAGCTCTCGCGCGAACCCCGCCCCCTGCCCCGCCTGGTGCTGAACCCGAACGTGAAGGACCTCTTCGCGTTCACGTTCGAAGATATTTCCATCGAAGGCTACGACCCGCATCCGGGCATCAAAGCCCCCGTCGCCATCTAAGCCCGTGCAGCTCGGACGTCCGCTCATCGCCATCGCCGCCGTCGCCCGCAACCGCGGCATCGGCCTGAACAACAAGCTGCCGTGGCGCATCCCGGAGGACTTCGCGTTCTTCAAGGCCACGACCATGGGCCAAGCGTTGCTCATGGGGCGCAAGACCTACGAGTCGATCGGCCGACCGCTCCCGGGCCGCACCACCATCGTCCTCAGCCGCAGCGGCTTCACCGCCGCGCCCGGCGTCCTCGTCGCCCGCGACTGGCAGGAAGCCGCCCGCCTCGCGCCCGAACTCACGCTCTACCTCGCCGGCGGCGCCGCCCTTTATGCGGAGGCCCTCCCCTGGTGCACGGAGCTGCTCTTGACCCACGTCGACCTCACCCCCGAGGCCGATGCCTTCTTCCCAGACTGGTCCAAGGACTTTGACTCGGGGGAAGTGATTCAGACGCACCCGACCTGCGTCATGAAGCGCCACCGCCCCCTTCATGGGACTTAATTGATAGATTTCAGTCGTTTAACGGGGTTTAGGGCCTTTCTTCTGGGTCAGACGACACCCTGCCCTCAAAAAACGCCACAAAACGGCTTTTAATTCGTTTTCTCCTTTCCAAGGTGCCCCCCCGTCCTAGGTTCCAAACATGCCGGACGGCCTGTTTATTTTCTTCGCTGCGCTGACCCTCGGTGCGGCCTCCCTCTTGGTCCTCAGCCGCAACGCGGTGACCTCAGCCATGGGGATGATCCTCGCCCTCGTCGGGGTGGCGGCGGACTTCTTTCTTTTAGACGCCTACTTCCTAGGCGTGCTTCAGGTGCTCGTCTACGCGGGCGCCGTGATGGTGCTCTTCCTCTTCGTGATCATGTTGCTCACGGACACCGCGGAATCCGCCGAAGGTTACCCGTGGAAATCGGCGGCCCTCGGCTTGGCGGTCTTCTTCTTCCTCGCCGCGGGCGCCGTCTGGCTCTTCGTCTGGTCCGGCGCCGTCCCCGGCACCGCGGCCGCGGCGACTCCGCCCGAACTCTCGACCAACCCGAGCGAATTCGTGACCGCCGCCAAGGGCTTCGGTCGTCTCCTTTACACCAAGTACCTGCTGCCGCTCGAAATCGCCGGCTTCCTGCTCCTCGTCGCCCTCGTCGGCGTCGTGTCGTTGAGCAAGGACCCGGTCGAAGAGAACGCCTAAGCCCGCCGCCATGGAACACACCACCCTTGCCCATCACCTGCTGCTCGCCGGCCTGCTCTTCGCGCTCGGCCTGACGGGCGTCCTCGTCCGCCGCAACCTGCTCGTCGTCTACATGTGCCTCGAGCTCATGCTGACCGCGGCCACGCTCGCGCTCGTCGCGTTCTCGCGCTTCAACCGCACGATGGATGGCGCGATCTTCGTCTTCTTCATCATCACCGTCGCCGCGGCCGAAGTCGCCGTCGGCCTCGCCCTGATCGTCGCCCTCTACCGCCGCCGCGGCAGCGTGAAGTCCGACGAGCTCGTCACCCTCCGCGACTAAGCTTTTCCGATGTCTCCTGACTTTTCGTCCCTGGTCCACTGGATCCTGTTCCTCCCGCTCGTCGCCGCCGCGTTCTCCGCGCTCTTCCTGCGTCGGGCGGGGGCCTTCGCCGCTTGGTTCTCGACCGCCACGGCCTTCACCATCGCGGGTCTCTCGCTGCAGCTCCTCTTCCAGTCCACCGGTGACGTCACCTGGCACGTCGAGCTCGCGAAGCTCGGCGAAATCTCCCTCGGTTTCGGCTACCTCATCGACGCCAACGCGCGCCTGATGCTCTTCGTCGTTTCGTTCGTGGCCGCTTGGATCCACCTGTTCTCCGTCGGCTACATGCAGGACGACGCCGCCCGCGGCCGCTTCTTCGCCGGGCTCTCGATCTTCATGTTCTCGATCCTCGGGATCGTGGTGGCGGACAACCTGCTGATGACCTTCATCTTCTGGGAACTGGTGGGCTTCAGCTCCTACATGCTGATCGCCCACTACTTCGACAAGGACTTCGCCGCCGCCGCTTCGAAGAAGGCGTTCATCACGAACCGCATCGGTGACCTCGGCTTCATCCTCGGCATCGCGCTCTGCCTCCACCTCTACGGCACGCTCGACTTCGTCGCGCTCAAGGCCGCCGCGGGTCCGGCCGTTCCCGTCGCCGTCGGCGCGTTGCTCATGTGCGGCTTCCTCGGGAAGTCCGCCCAGTTCCCGCTGCATGTCTGGCTCACGGACGCGATGGCGGGTCCGACGCCCGTCTCGGCGCTGATCCACGCCGCCACGATGGTGGCGGCCGGTGTTTACTTCATGGCGCGCGTGAGCTTCCTGCTCGCCCCGGAAGTCCTCTCGTGGATGGCCATCTCGGGCGCCGGCATGGCCGCGCTCGCCGGCCTGTGCGCGCTGGCCCAGACGGACATCAAGAAGTCGCTGGCGTACTCGACGCTCGCCCACCTCGGCATCATGGGCTGCGCCCTCGGCCTCGGCCACCCCGAGCTCGCGGTCCTGCACATGGCCATGCACGCGTTCTTCAAGGCCACCCTCTTCCTCGGTGCCGGCTCCGTCATCCATGGCTGCCACCACGAACAGGACATGCTCAAGATGGGCGGCCTGCTGAAGAAGATGCCCCTCACGGCGGCGACCTTCATCGCGGCCACGCTCTCGAACTGCGCCGTCCCCTTCTTCGCCGGTTGGTATTCCAAGGACGCCATCATCGAAGCCGCCTGGCACGGCCACCACATCGCCGTCTTCGCGTTCCTCGCGATCGCGGCGCTGGCGACCTGCTTCTACAGCGGTCGCATGATTCGCCTGGTCTTCCTTGGCGAAGCCAACTCGGAAGCCGCGGAACACGCCCATGAATCGCCTTGGACGATGACCTTGCCCATCACGGTGCTCGGCTTGGTCTTCGCGGTCGGCGCCGGTTTCGCCGCGCATTACCTCATCCCCGCTTCCTCCTTGCAGGTCGTCGACTCCGCGCTCGCGGGCATGCACTTCAGCTTCACGGCCCCATCCACCATCGTCGGCCTCCTCGCGCTGGTCATCGGCTTCGGCGGCGCGCTCAAGTTCTACGGCACGACCCGCGGCGCCGATGCCCTGCAGGTCGTCTCGCCCCGCACGTACGCCCTCCTCGAACGTCGCTGGATGGACGGCCTCTACCGCTGGTGGATCGATGGCCCGCAGCGCCGCAGCGCCGAGTTCATCGCGTTCCTCGACCTCCTGCTCATCAACGGCGTCGCCGTCCGCTGGATCGCCGGTGGTGCGACCGCCGCCCTCGGCCACCTCACCGGCCGGACCTTCCACCGCGGCCAGACCCGGGGCTACGCGCTCTGGATCGTCATCGGCTCCCTCCTTCTGGCTTGGTACCTCCTCGCCCGCTAACCCATGGATACTTTCAGCACGCTCAACGCCTCGTTGTTGGTCACGGCGATCTTCCTGCCGATCCTCATCGGCCTCATTCTCCTCGCGGGACGCATCCTGCCGCGCAGCTGGGTCTCGGGGCTCGCCTTCCTCGGCTTCGCGCTGCCCGCCGCCGTCGTCCTCTGGTTCCTCTTGCCGGCATCCGGACCGCTCGACGCCATCCTCCGCCTGCGCGTGGACGGACCCTGGCTCTTCAAGCTCGGCCTGAACGGCGTCTCGACCCCGCTCTTCGCGATGACGGCCGTCGTCGGCCTCGCGGCCGGCCTGAAGGCGCTCATCCAAGAAGTCGAAGGCCGGGCCACCTACCTGGGGCTCATCTTGTTCATGTTCGGCGGCACGCTCGCCGTGTTCGCCACCGACAACATCATCGGATTCTACTTCTTCCACGAGTTCGCGCTCATCCCGACCTTCATCCTGACGCTCTTCTGGGGCGGCGAAGGCCGGCGTTCGGCGGCGATGCAGATGGCGATCTACCTGACCGTCGGCGCGATGCTTTCGCTCGGGGGTATCTTGATCGCCATGGATGCGGCGGCCCTCAGCTGGGATGATGCGACCTTTGGCGCGCTCTTCCAAGGCCTGTTGGCGGCCAAGGACCCGTTGCCCGCGGCGACCGGCGCGCTCACGCTCTTCGGGTTGGGTACGCTGGCTTCGCTCTTCCCCTTCCACTCCTGGGCTGCGCCGGGCTACTCGGCCGCGCCTACGCCGGTCTCGATGCTCCACGCCGGGGCGCTCAAGAAGTTCGGCCTCTATGGCATCGTGATGGTCGCCGCCGCTTCCATGCAGATCGGCCAAGGCACCCTTGGTCAGTGGTTCTTCTGGTGCGCATTGGCGAACCTCCTGATCGTCGGCTTCATCTGCATCGCACAGCGTGACCTCAAGCAACTGCTGTCCTGGAGCTCGGTCGCGCACATGGGGCCGATCTTCCTCGGACTCTGGGTCGGCACGGCGAAAGGCGAAGCAGCCGGCATCGATGCCGCGCTCTTCCTGATGGTCGCCCACGGGCTGTCGTGCGCCGCGCTCTTCCTCTTGGCCAACGCCGTGCGCACGCGCACCGGCACCTACCGCTTCGAAGAACTGGGTGGCCTCGCCGCCCGCACGCCGGTCCTCGCGGCCTTCTTCGTCGCCGCGACCATGGCCTCCATCGGCCTCCCCGGCTTCGGCAACTTCTGGGGTGAAGTCGGCGTCTTCCTCTCCCTGCGCGCGGAACCACTCTGGGTGCAGGCCTTGGTTGCCTCGACCGTCGTCGTCTCCGCCATCTACGCGCTGCGGGCCGTCGCCGCCGTCTTCTTCGGCCCAACCTCCAAGCACATCGAAGAACGGGCGGCCCATGCGCCGTTCGGCGATCTCGGTTTCACCGAACGCCTGGCCGCCGGCCTGCTGCTCGCCGCTTCCCTGACCATCGGCTTCATCCCTTCCCTCGTCATGCGTTGCACGAACGCCGATGCCCGCGGCATCGCCGCCGCGGCCGTCCGCTCCGCCGCCCCGAAGGCTCCCGCCGTCCCGGTCATCCCGGCCGCCACGCCTAAGGCCACCACCCCTGCCCCTTCCGCCCGATGATTTCCTCGCTCGCCAACATCGACGTCGCCTTCAAGGCCCTCGCCCCGCGCAACGCGGATTGGGCGTCGATCCTCCCTGAAATCTGCGTCGCCGGTCTCGCGTTGTTCTGCCTCGTGCAGGCGATGGCGTTGCCGAAGTCCCTGCGTTGGCTGATTCCGACCACCGCCCGCGTCGGCTTGGCCTTGGTGATGATCATGGCGCTGCAGACCGGGACCGCCTGGAATCCCGCCGAGGCCACGCCATTCTTCGCCGGCCTGACCAAGCTCACCGGCGACTCCGCCCAAGGGATCCGCTGCACGTTCCTGCTCAGCGCCCTGCTCACGAGTTTCCTCGCCGGTCGTTTCTTCAAGGAACGGCCCGCCCCCATCGCCGACTACCACCACGTCCTCCTGGTGGTGACCGCGGCGTTCATGCTGCTCGCGCAGTCGAACCACTTCGTGACGCTCTTCGTCAGCCTCGAAACGGCGGCCGTCGGCCTCTACGTCCTCGTCGGCTACCTGCGACGCAGCCAAGCCTCGCTGGAGGCCGGCGTGAAGTATCTGGTCGCGGGCGGCCTCAGCTCGGCCCTGTTGCTCATGGGCATCGTGCTCGTCTACGGTTCGCTCGGCGCCCCGGGCGTGGATTCGCTCAACTTCGACCAGATCAACGCCGCGCTCACGGCCGGCAAGGGTACCGCCCTGACGATGGTCGGCCTCGCCCTCATCCTCGGCGGCGCGGCCTTCAAGCTCGGTGCGTTCCCTTTCCACACCTGGATTCCCGACGTCTACCAAGGCGCGCCCACGCCGACGACGGCGTTGCTCGGCACCGCTTCCAAGGCCGCCGGTGCCTTCACCTTGCTGCTCCTGGTCACGGGCCCCTTTGCCCCGCTGGCGCCTAAGCTGGCCCCGCTGCTCGCCATCGCGGCGATCCTCACGCTGTTGGTCGGCAACCTCGCCGCCCTCGCCTCGACCGACGTGAAGCGCGTGCTCGCCCTCTCCGGCGTCTCGCATGCCGGCTTCCTCCTCGCCGCCATCGCCGCGGTGGTCATCTCCGGCGCCAACGATGGCCCGATGTTGCTCTCGATCTACCTGATCGCCTACGCGATCGGCACGTTCCTGGTCTCCCAAGCGCTCATCGAGCTCCCCGTCGCCGAAGACCACCAGCGCCCCTTGCTCGGCCTCCGTGGTTTGCTCCGTCGCTCGCCCATCCTCGCCAGCGCCCTCGGTTTCGGCATCGGCTCCCTCGCCGGGATTCCGCCGTCCATCGGCTTCTTCGCCAAGCTGCTCATCCTCATCTTCCTCGCGAAGCTCCACCTCTGGTGGGTCTTCGGCGCCGCGCTCCTCAGCGTCGCCGTCAGCATCCACTACTACTTCGCCATCCTGCGCGAGGCCGTGGTGCGTCCGACGGACGACCAGGACGCGGTCGTGCCGCTGGAAGTTTCGTTCACGTCGCGCTTCCTGATCGGGGCGTTGTCGGCGGCGACGATCCTCGGCAGCCTCCTCGCCTTCCGCGGCTAAGCCCCGGGCTTCCTCCCGCGCGGGTGGTGACGGCGGTGGGCATCGCTCAAGGCGGTGCGCTCCACCGACGTGTAGACCTGCGTCGTGGCGATGTCCGCATGCCCGAGCATCTCCTGGATGGAGCGCAAGTCGGCGCCGCCGGCCAAGAGGTGCGTCGCAAAGGCGTGGCGCAAGAGGTGCGGCTTCACGGGCACCTCGATGCCGGAACGGGCGGCGGCCTGCTTCACGCTCAGCCAAAAGGTCTTGCGGGAAAGGGCTTGGCCGCGGGCGCTGAGGAAAACGGCGCTCCCGGTCTTCGGGCGGGTGAGCGCGGGACGGCCCTTCTCCAAGTAAGCCCGCAACGCCGTGATGGCCGTTTCGCCGACGGGGACGATGCGGTCCTTCGAGCCCTTCCCGCGGACGCGCACTAAGGCGGACTCGAGGTCGAGGGCCTGCAGTTCGACCGCGCAGAGCTCGGAGATGCGCAGGCCGGACCCGTACATGAGCTCGAGCATCGCGCGATCGCGGAGGCCCTGCGGCGTGGAAGTGTCGGGCGCCGATACGACCTTGGCGGCCTGCTCGGCGGTCAAGGTCCCCGGCAAGGTCCGGCGGAACTTCGGCCCTCGGGCGAGTTCGGTGAAGTCATCGCGGCGCAGGCCGCTCCGCACCAAATGGGCGGAAAAGGTGCGCACCGCGGACAGCCGACGGGATAACGAGGCCGCGGCATGACCGCGCCGATCCAAGGACTTCACCCAAGACTCCACCTCGGCCAGACCGACGTCGGTCCAGCGTTCCTTGCCCAAGCGGGCGCAGTGTGCGGCGAACCGGGCCAAGTCATCCTCATAAGCCGCCACCGTCAGCTTCGCCAAACCGCGCTCCAAGGACAGGTAGGCCAAGAAGGCTTCCACCGACTCCTGCAGGTCAGGCGGGACCACCGTGGCTTTCTTTCGACGAGGGGCTCCCATGTTTCATCCAGTATTGCGGAAAGGCCCGATGAGTCCATAAGGATTCAACATGTCCAGCCAGCGTGAGCGCGCCATGAAGCCGACCGACCTTCGGGGAATCCTCCGATACGTCCCGATGTTCCGTGACCACGTCTTCGTGATCGCCGTCGATGGCTCGATCGTCAGCCACGAGAATTTCACGAACATCGTGACCGACATCGCCGTGCTGCGTAGCCTGTCGATCAAGGTCGTCCTCGTCCACGGCATCGGCCACCAGCTCGTCGCCCTCGCCGGTGAACACAACGTCGCGCTCTCGGACATCCAAGGGGAAGGCATCACCGACGCCCCGACGATGTCGTTGGCCCGCGAAGCCGCCGCGCTCGTCTCGCAGACCGTCCTGGAACACCTCACGCAGGCGGGCCTGCGCTGCGCCATCACCAACGCCGTCCGCGCCACGAACGTCGGCGTGATCAAGGGTCGCAACCACCTCTTCACCGGCAAGATCGAGAAGGTCGACGCGGCGATCCTCAAGTCGATGCTCGCGCAGGACATCCTCCCGCTCGTCACGCCGATCGTCTGCGACCGCGAAGGCCAGTCCCTCCGCGTGAACAGCGACCACCTGGCCATGGAGCTCGCCGTCGCGATGGGCGCGTCGAAGCTGATCTACCTCACGCCCTTCCCGGGCCTCCAGGTCGATGGCGTCGTGAAGATCAACCTACCCGAGGACGAACTCAAGACGCTGCTCGCCGACAAGAAGGTCACGCTCGACCCGCGCATCCGCAGCAAAGCCGCCCAGGCGGCCAAGGCCTTGGACGAGGACGTCCCCCGCGCGCACATCCTCGACGGACGCGTCTTCGGCGGCCTGCTCACCGAAATCTTCGATAAAGTCGGCCTCGGCACGATGGTGCACGCCAACGACTACGACCGCATCCGCCCGGCCAAGAAGAAGGACGCCCAAGCCCTCTACAACCTCGCCAAGCACGGGGCGAAGTCCGAAGCCCTCGTCCTGCGCACCCGCCAGCAGATCGAACAGTCCATCGCCGACTTCTTCGTCTACGAAATCGACGACAGCATCATCGGTTGCGCGGCCCTGCGCGCGTACCCCGACGGCAAAGCCATGGAACTCGGCGGACTCTACGTCCAACCCTTCTACCACGGACGCGGCGTCGGCAAGAAGCTCGTCGAGTACGCCAAGCTCCGGGCGAAGGACCGCGGCGCCAAGAAACTGCTCGCCCTCACGACGCAGACCTCGGGTTTCTTCCAGTCCTCCTGTGGGTTCGTCGCGGCCTCGCTCAAGGACCTGCCGGCCGTACGTCGACAGGAACTCAAAGCCAGCGGACGTAATTCACACGTCCTGCAGTTCCCGCTGAAGAAGCTCGCGGCCTCGGTGCGCTAAGCGTCGGGCTCCACGTCATCCGTCGCCACCGGCCGGGGCGGCGCGAGGAAGAACCCGCGTTGCTTTTCCGTGGGCACCAGACCGACCTTCTCCATCACGAGCAGGAAGTCTTCCCAGACCGTCCGCTTCGCCGTCAGACTGCTGTTATGGAGCAGGTAGTTCGGATGGAAAGTCGGCATCAACGGACGGCCTTCGAATGCATGCCAGCGGCCGCGTTCCTGCGTGATCGTCCGCTTGGCTTGGATCAAGGCCTCGAAGGACTGAGCCCCGAGGGCGACGATGACCTGCGGCTGGATGGCGTCGATTTGGGCGCGCAGGTATGGCAGGTTGAAGGCCACCTCGGCGGCGTTCGGGGGACGCTTACCGTAAGCCGTCGGGGGCTCGGGCCGCCAGGCCATGAGGCTCGTGACGTAGATGTCCTTCTCGGACAGACCCGTGGCGGCCACGATCTTGCGCAGCAATTCGCCGGCGGGACCGACGAAGGCTCGCCCGGCCTCGACTTCCTCCAAAGTCGGGGCTTCGCCGACGAAGAGGATCTTGGCTTCGGCCGAGCCGACCCCGAGGACGGGCTTCTGCGGCGACTTGAGGTGCTCCAACGTCACGGGGCATTGGGCAATCTGCCCATGCACCCAGGCGAGACGCTCGGCCTTGGTGCCGGCCGGCAAGGTGAGCACACGGGCGGCGGGCAAAGGCCGGAGCTCGGGGGTATGGACCGTGACCTTGGGCACGGGCGGCGCCACCACGACTGGGCGCGGAGCCGGGCGGGCGGGCTGGGGGGACACCGCCGGAACCACCGTCTGCGCCGATGTCGTCGCCCGAACCGGGCCCGATGACGCAACCCCCGCCATGACCTTCAAGGCCTGGAGAGACTCGTCCGAGACGCTGACACGGCGAACCCCCGCCGCCTTTTGGCGGTGCAGCTCAGCGAGCAGCGCGTCGATGGCATCTACAGGGTCAATCACGACAACGTGAGGCATTGTCGGGTTGGTGCGAGGGTCAATTCTTTCCCCGAAAAGTGCCCGCCGACCCAAACTATTCACATTGTTATCATTTTTCAGCCCTAACCATGGGGCCGCCGACCAACCTGAAAAAGGTGAAATCATTAAATTACTATCAATCAATCACTTATGATACATTAAACTTCTGGTTTGAACCCAAACAGCCCTGAAGATCGCCAGCTAAGCCTCCCTTCAAGGTCAGAAAATCGCGGAAATACCCCAGATTTAAACACGGCAAGACCCCCAAGTAATCAGCCCTATTGTGAATAAACTTGCAGGTGGCCCGCAAAACTGTGTTTCTGTGGGTCAGGTCCGCTCTGAATATAACCAAACCAAGAGCGAAACCCCGCAAGAATCCGGTGAGTTGACGGTCGTTAAGACGGCAAATCGAAATCCGAAGGTCGGAAACGGGCAATGCGGTGCAGGTAAAACACAGAAAACAAAAGATATGGAAAACAAACTGTTCGTAGGCAACCTTCCTTGGGCTGCTACCGAATCCGACATCCGCGCACACTTCTCCCAGGCGGGCGAAGTCGTCTCCGTGGAAGTGATGATGGATAAGTTCACGGGTCGTCCTCGTGGCTTCGCCTTCGTGACCATGGGCAATGCTCAGCAGGCCCAGGATGCGATCGCTAAGACCGAGAACATCGACTTCATGGGTCGTCCCCTGAAGGTGAACGTTGCTCGTCCTCGTGAAGAACGCCCCTCCTTCGGTGGCGACCGTCCCCGCTCCGGCGGCTTCGGCGGTGGTGACCGTCCCCGCTCCGGCGGCTTCGGTGGTGGCGGCGGCGGCTCTCGCGGCGGCTTCGGCGGCGGCGAACGTCGTGGCGGCTTCGGCGGCGGCGACCGTCGTGGCGGCTTCGGCGGCGGCGACCGTGGCGGCTACTAATCCCTTCGGATTCTAACCTCCCTTTCGGGGCGCCCAATTGGGCGCCCCTTTTTTTGGCCTAGCTTCCCGCCTTGTCGCTTGTGCGAACGATCTGCGGAACCAACATGGTCAAACCCCGCATGCGTCGCGCCCTGCTCTTCTCGGTTTCGTTCTCGCTGCTCGTCGTGCTCGCCTGGTGGGTGCTGACGCCTTCGCCGCGCCACCTGCACTTCGCCCAAACGCACGAGTTGTATGGCTTCGTCGATGGCCGCGCCACCGCGGGTCTGGATACCGCCGAGCCTGTCCTTTCCTTGCTGACCCAGTTGGCACCGGCGACGCAACGGGCCACCGCCAGACAGCAGGTGAAGGCGAAGCTGACGGCGCCCGAAATCCGCGTAGGCATCGGCTTCAAGGCGCCCGCTTGGGCCTGGCACGACGCCCCCGCCACCCCGGCCGAAGCCGTCGTCCAAGTCATCCCATCGCTTTCGCTGCAACAACTCTCCGCCTTACCGAACGGCTACTTGCTCCTGCGCAGCGAAAGCCCCGCCAGCGTGGCCGCGGACTCCCGCCTCCGCCGCTGGCTGGGCGTGGCCATGAGCGAAACCCTCAGCCAGGCCAAGGCTTTGACCATCACGGTCGGCGAAGAATCCACTCCAGCCCGGGCCCAGGTCGGGCTTTGCCTCGAGTTCGCCGAGGCGGCCACCGCCGTCGCCGCCGTGAAGCGCATCGCCGAACCAGCGCCGAACAAAGTCCTGACTTTCAACGTCAGCCCGCAAGCGGAACAAGTTGCCAAGGCGCACAAACTCCTGGTGATACGCTTCGAGGTCGATGCGCTCTACCTAAGGCTGGCCGCGCAACCGCGCTGAGTTAGGCCTTCTCCAACGTCCCGTCGGCGTTCAGGCGACGGTAGTAGCAACCCGAACGGGACTTCCCGTTTTCCTTCGTATGGCAGGCGCCTTGGCCGGCCGGTCGGACCTTGTAGAGGATCGAGTTCTGCTCGCAGTTCACGCGTACTTCCAGGAGCTCCAAGAAATCCCCCGAGGTCAGGCCTTTGATCCAGAGTTCGTTGCGGGAGGTACTCCAGAAAGTGGCCTTCTTTTCCTTGAGCGCCGTCTGCAGGGCCAGCTCGTTGACGTAGCCCAAGATGAGCACTTCACCCGTCTGGGCGTCCTGCGCCACGGCGGGGATGACATCAGCCGCCCCGGAAGCGATTTTACGCAGTTTTTTGAAGTCCAAGCGGAGGGCCAAGCCTTCTTCGAGTTCTTTATCGGACATGCCACTATCTGGCACGGACGCCCCCCTGCATTCAAGGCTGGAAAGAGAGGCCTATTCTGCCTTACGGATACGGACCATGTCGCTCAATAATTCCGCCGACCTTTCCCGCGCCGCCACCGAAGCCCGTGGCCTTGCCATGGATGCCGTGGCCGCTTGCCACTCGGGCCACCTCGGCCTGCCGCTCGGCGCCGCCGAAATCGGCGCCGTGCTCTACGGCAACTTCCTCCGCCACGATCCCGCTGCTCCGCAGTGGATCAACCGCGATCGCTTCGTGCTTTCGGCCGGTCACGGCTCGATGTTCGTCTACAGCTGGATCCACCTGGCTGGTTTCGACCTGCCGCTCCAGGAAGTGAAGAACTTCCGTAAGCTGCACTCCAAGACTCCGGGTCACCCTGAGTTCGGCGAAACGGTCGGCGTCGAAGCCACCACCGGCCCGCTCGGCCAAGGCACCGGCAACATCGTCGGCATGGCCGTGGCCGCCAAGATGGCCGCCGCGCATTTCAATACGGCTGAACACAAGATCTTCGACCACATCGTGGTCGGTCTCGCCGGCGACGGTTGCCTCCAGGAAGGCATCTCGCAGGAAGCGGCGTCCTTCGCCGGCCGCTTTGGCTTGGATAACCTGATCATGCTCTACGACTCCAACGACGTCACCCTCGACGCCATGGCTTCGAAGACGCAGAATGAGGATACCGCCAAGCGCTACCAAGCCGCCAACTGGGAAGTGTTCACGGTCCCGCACGGCAACGAACTCGCCCCGATCGCGGAAGCCCTCGACAAGGCCCGCGCCAGCAAGAACGGCCAGCCGAAGCTGATCATCTGCAAGACGGTCATCGGCAAGGGCATCGCGGAAGTCCAAGGCACCTCCAAGGGCCATGGCGAAGCGGGCGTGAAGTTCGTCGATGCCTCCCGCAAGGCCCTCGGTCTGCCGGAAGAGAAATTCTACGTCTCGCCCGAGACCCGCGCGTTCTTCGCGGCCCGTAAGGCCCAGCAGGCCGCCGCGCACGCCGCGTGGTCGCAGACCTTCGCCGCTTGGTCCAAAGCCAACCCCGAGAAGGCCGCTCTCCTCGCCAAGGCCCAGCAGGGCGACCACGGCGACGTGCAGTCCCTCCTCGCCGCCATCCCCGAGTTCGGCAAGAACGCCCTCGCTACCCGCGTCTCGGGCGAGACCTGCATCAACGCCGTCGCCAAGGCTTCGCCGCTCGTGCTTTCGGGTTCGGCCGACTTGCACGGCTCGACCAAGAACTACATCAAGGACGTCGGTGACTTCGACGTCGCGACGCCGGGTGGTCGCAACCTCTATTTCGGCATCCGCGAGCACGTGATGGGGGCGATCCTCAACGGCATGGCCTACCACGGCATCTTCAAGGGCTCCGGCGCGACGTTCCTGACCTTCTCCGATTACCTGCGTCCGTCCATCCGCGTGGCCGCCCTGGCCAAGCTGCAGGTGTTCTACATCTTCACGCACGACTCGGTCGGCGTCGGCGAAGACGGCCCGACCCACCAGCCCGTGGAAACGGTCAGCGCCCTGCGTTGCATCCCCAACCTCGACGTGGTCCGCCCGGGCGACGCCGAGGAAACCGCCGCCGCCTTCGCCCATGCCGTCGCCCGCAAGGACGGCCCGGTGGCCCTCATCCTCTCCCGCCAGAACGTCCCTTCCCTCGACGCCATCCCGGTCGCGACGCGCCGCCAGGGCACGCTCAAGGGCGCCTACGTCCTCCGCAAGGAAACCGCCCCGCTCACGCACATCATCATCGGCACGGGCAGCGAACTCTCGCTCGCCCTCGCCGCGGGTGAAGAACTCGGCGCCAGCGTCCGCGTGGTCTCGATGCCTTCGATGGAAGTCTTCGCCCGCCAGCCCAAGGCCTACCAGGAAGAAGTGCTCCCGGCCGCCTGCACCAAGCGCGTCAGCATCGAAGCGGGCGTGACGATTTCGTGGGGCCGCTACGTCGGCACCGCCGGCAAGGCGATCGGCACCGACACCTTCGGCCTCTCCGCTCCAGGCGACGTGGTCATGAAGGAACTCGGCATCACCAAGGAAGCCGTCGTGAACGCCGCCAAGGCGCTCTAAGTCAGACTAATTGAGTCCCACTAAGGGGCCGGCTTTCGCGAGAAGGTCGGCCCGCTTCGTTTACACGTACAACCTGGGACGCCCCGGAAGCATCAACGCCAACGTCAAAAAGCGTACTTCGACTTACCCAGATCAGCCAAAAGGAAAGACTTGGCTTGGTCGAGCGGCTGCGGACCGCGCCAACCGAGGTTCCAAACGCTGACCAACGCAGGGTCTAGTTCCGACGACTCCTTGCGACTGAAAGAGTCGATTTTCACCAAGGCCTCTTGAACCGTATAGGGGCCATAGGTTTTGCTGGCATCAAAAACAATGAAGCAAGTCGGCGTGTTGCGCATGACCGTCATAACTTAGGTCACGACGTCACCGCTGGAAGTAAATCAGCATGAAGTCTTTAATGGATATACATCTGGGATAAACACCCCACCTCACGAAACCTTCAAGGGACGTCTTTCAGTGCAGAGAGCGGTAACTTGAAGAGGTCACCTTGCTCGGAACCGATGAGCAGGGTCTGCGCATCCAGCCATGCACAACCTTCGACCTGCCAGGAAAGCAACGGCGGCGATAAAGGTGCGACCTTCGCCAGGCCTTGGAAGAAAGCTTCGCCGGTTACCGGTAAGTCAAAGACCCAAACCATGCGATAGGTCAGCACGGCCAAGCGCTTACCGTCAGGTGAGACGGAAGCGTCGGTGACCATGCCCTTAGCGTCGAAACGCGCGAGCTTGGTCAAGGTGGCTTGCTCGCCGACGGCAGGGAGGTCGGCCCGCCAAAGATCGGTCAGCGTATCCCGCCGGTGCTTGGTGAGGAGGTACAGCTTACCGCGGACAAAGAAGGTAGCCTCGCAGTCATGGGAGATTTCGGGGTCAGGGTAGACCGTTTGATCCGGCCAGCTAAATGTATACTTCTTGAATTCGGCGACCTCCTTGGCCCCAAGGGCGGGCTCCTTGAAAACGTAGAAGGCCAGCTCCTTGCGGCGAGAGAGGTTATTGCCGACGTCGCCGAGGATGAGGTTCCCCTGCCCGTCCGCCGTCAGGGCTTCCCAATCCGTATTCTTAAGGCCCTTCAGCGTGACGCCTAACCAAGGTCCAGTGGGGCCAATCACGGTCGAGCCATCGGCCCGCACGGGGACGATTTCTGGCTTATTGCCGGAATCGGAAAGGGTCCAAAGAACGCCGGGATGCTGGGTGCTCGCCCACAGGGCCGAGCATTCAGGGACTTGCTTGAGGTTCAGTTTGGCCACGGCCTTCAATTCAACGGCGGGCATCTCCGGCACCGCCCGCCGCACGACCTCCGGTTCAGCGGCATAACCAACCGCCCAGACGGAAAGAAGAATGGACCAGCCTAATCGCATGCGGAAACCCTGGAGGCCGGACCGAGCAAAGGCAACCCGTGAGCCGTGAACTTTGCAGTCGATGCCCACATCGGAAGGCCATAGGAAATCCCATGGCCCGCTCGGCACGCTCACTCTGGACCGCCAAACTGCAAGGTGGCACCCCACCCGCGGCAGCCAAGTCGGGAAAGGCAAAGGTCCACGCCGCCAGCGAAGCGGCTAGACCCGTTGCCCGGGGCATCCGCGCGATCATCTTAGGCATCGACCCTTCGCTGCGTGGCACAGGCCTCGCCGTCATCGACACCCGCGCCGAGCCTCCGCGCCTGCTCGCCAGCCGTACGGTAAAGCTGGGCCCTAAACTTGCCGCCTACGAGTGCCTCGGCCGTATCGCCGATGCCGTCGAAGAGCTCACCAAGGCCCATGGGGTCAAAGAAGCCTCCATCGAAGAAACCATTTTCGTCCAGAACTTCCGGACCGCCCAAGCCATGGGTGCATCCCGCGGGGCCGCCTTGAGCGTCCTGGCGCGCTTAGGCGTCCGGGTGTCGGAGTATGCCCCCAAGCGCATCAAAATGGCCGTTACGGGTCACGGAGCGGCCAAGAAGGAGCAGGTCGGGCGGATGATCAAATCGGTGCTCGGCCTACCCGCCGAACTGCCGCTCGATGAATCCGATGCCGCGGCCGCCGCGCTTTGCCACGCCTACACCGGCAAGGCTTAGGACGAATAGATCGACGGGTAAAAGCGAAGCAGGCGCTCGCCCAGGCTACGGCTGACCAATTGGATACTGCCGGAAGTCCCGTGACCGCGGACGTTGAGCAACATCAGGGAGTCAGACGCAATCGATACGCCGCGGGCATCGAAAAGCTGCGTGCAGTCTAAAGCCAAGAGATCAGCCAAACGAGCATGGCTCCGGAGCCTCAAGGCACCATAGCGGATGATCGTGAACCGATACTCCCCAAAGGGGTAGTACCCCAAGACACCCAGTACCCCTAAAGAGCTACCGAAAGACCCACTACGGAGGCATATCCGAACCTTCGCATCCAATGCAACCGCACTTAAATCCAAACACTGCCGCACTTCGATAACGTCATAGGCTACCCCTGGTTGACCATCCGCCTCCACCAAGTCGAAGTTAAGGGCCGAATCATTACCCAGCACACAAGCCAGGTAGGACTGGCATCGCCGACGCTCCGAGGAAGCACCCCCCAAAGCCGTGTGCCACTCGGAGGAACTCCGAGCGGCCGTACGACCGACATAAGTGTCACCGGTAATGATCATGCCTGCTTAACGGCCTTGCGACGCTGCCGACGGACCGCGACGACCGCCAAGGACAGGAAGCCCAGCGCAAGACCGTAGGTGGAAGGCTCGGGCACCGGGGAGTAATACGCAAGTTTCAGGCTATTCGTGCCCGCATCGTTGATGACCGCGAAGTCCCCCGCGTTCAATGCGCTGCCATCTTGAGCCACAAAGCCGTTAAGGTTAATGGTGAACAGGTTGCTCACGTTAGTATTGGCGCCCAAGTTCAGCGCACTGTAATTGATCAACGTGAAGGACTGAGACTGGGCCTTATCAAAAACCACCGGGGTCCCCGTGACGTTATCGGATGCATTCGCCAATGTCATTAGATTCAGGGTGGCCCGGTTGGCCGCGCTTAGGCCCGAGAGATCCAGGTTAGATGCAACGATCAGATCGTAGCCGACGCCCGCGATCTTGGTCGAGTCATTCAGCTGCCAGGTCAGGGCCGAACCAGCCGCAAGGGTCAAGTTAGCGACATTCAGCAAGCCCACCGAAGCACCCGCCGCAATCGTACCACCGGACGAGACAGAGGTGTTACCGACGAAGCCACTACCCCCCAAGGTCCCGCCGCTAGCGACGGTGACTGCGCCAACCGTACCACTGACCAAAAGGGTGCCGCCATTGATGGTCGTCCCCCCCGTATAGCTGTTCGTCCCACCGAGGATCAAGGTTCCCGCGCCTGACTTAGTGAAACCGCCAGTGCCGTTCAGGTTCACGCTGATGGTGCCTGCCGTCCCGGTGACCTTAGTGACATTGATCGTGCCGCCCTGTAAGGTACCCCCATTCACGACGAAGCTATTCGCTACCGCTTGTCCGCCCACATCGACCACCCCAGTGCCGGACAGCGTAACCGTCCCCGAGCCAAAGGAGGTCGCCGTATTGGCCGTCGCCGTACCTGCCGAGACAGTGGTACCCCCAGAATAGGTGTTGTTACCTGAGAGGAGCACCTGGCCAGCACCGCTCACCTTGAGCGAACCCGCACCGCTGATAATGCCATTCAGCGCCTGCGTGGCAGTCCCCGCGAACTCCAAAATGCCCGCATTGGCAATGGCGCCATCATAAGCGGCCACGGATGAGTTGACGGACCCGAGCGAACCAGCCCCCGTGAACTTGATGGTGCCAGCCGAGAGCGAGATATTGCCCGTATATGCCTCACTGGCTCCGTTTGCGCCTTGGAACTCCAGTAAGCCGGCACCGCTCTTCGTGATGTCACCCGAGCCGACCAGCTT
>Ga0222712_10000610_pt1 | contig 46268 bp, 36 predicted proteins | sample C33_657DmetaG_FD_165043 | JGI IMG/M metagenome (GOLD analysis project Ga0222712, IMG submission 165043) | Estuarine water microbial communities from San Francisco Bay, California, United States - C33_657D | ecosystem: Environmental > Aquatic > Marine > Unclassified | place: USA: California... | reverse complement strand
TTTTTGATTTTCAGGTTTTTCATAATAAATACGCCAAAATATTAACCAAACAAAACCAAGCGCACCTATTAGAATAAATGCGGTCTCCCAACCCCATTGTTTAGCTACCCATGGAACAGTAAGTGGCGCCAAAATGGCTCCTACATTGGTTCCAGAGTTAAAAATACCCGTTGCAAATGAACGCTCCTTTTTAGGAAAATATTCTGCGGTCGCTCTTAGAGCAGAGGGGAAATTACCAGCTTCACCGATAGCCAATAAGGCACGTGAAATCATAAATCCAATAATAGAAACAGGAACTGCCGCTAAACCAACCAATGCCATTACATTCACTACAACTTCTCCAATAAAAATCGAGTAGGCATGAACGATAGCACCGATAGACCAAATAATAATTGCCCAAGTATATCCTGCTTTAGTTCCCAATTTATCGATGATGCGCCCTGCAAACAGCATAGAAATAGCATACACAAACTGAAAAATGGCAGTGATATTCGCATAGTCACTATTGGTCCATCCAAATTCTTTGGAAAGATCAGGAGCCAATAGACTTAATACTTGTCGATCTAAATAATTTACAGTAGTTGCGAAAAACAACAGTGAACAGATGGTCCACCTGTATTTACCAATAGTAGTTTGATTCATATAGCAGCAATTTATTTATTTTTTACAATCTTGGATGATGGCTAACACCTGTTTTGTAGCAGCAATCAGTTCTGCATATTGTTTATTTTCCATTACTGATTTGGTAACTAATTTACTTCCCATTCCTACCGCACAAACACCCGATTTGAACCATCCTTCAATATTTTCTTTAGTCGTATCTACTCCTCCAGTTGGCATAAATAATAAAGCGGGAAATAATTCACGAATAGCTTGCATAAACTCCATTCCTAAAATATTTCCTGGAAATAATTTAATCATTTTAGCGCCTAAATTTTCGGCAGTAATTATTTCGGAAGGTGTCATACAACCTGGTACCCAAAGCATGTCGTTGGCATCAGCAACTTTCGCAACACTTTCTACTAAACCAGGACAAATAATATAATCGCAACCTGCATCAATAAATGTTTTGGCCATTTCGCCATTTTTTATCGTTCCAATACCTAAATACATATCTTTCAATTCTGTATCACATACTTTACGCATTGCTTTAAAATTAGCAAGTGCAGCTTCTCCCCTATTGGTATACTCAATAGCTCTAATGCCTGCACCATATAATGCCTTCATTAATTCGATACTAACTTGTTCATCTTTATTAAAAAAAAGTGGTAAAATACCCTGTTGAGGGATCAGCGACAATAAGATTTGTTTTTTCATAATATAAAATTCTTTACTTGAACAACAATATTATTTAAAAATTAGCATAACTATTTAAATGATTCAAATAATATAGTGCACAAATAGTCTGTGAATTTAATCCTTTATCCTTGTTGCTTTGCCAATTATTGAAGAACTTTGAAAATTATTACTTTTAAAAGTTATTATTATAATACATATTTAAAATTTGAATACTATGTCAAAAAAAGTGGTAACCCTTGGAGAAATTATGTTGCGTTTATCAACTCCTGATTATAAACGCTTTGTTCAAGCTGATTCTTTTGATATTACCTATGGTGGTGGAGAAGCAAACGTAGCAGCTGCTTTATGTAATTATGGATTAAATGGAACTTTCGTAACTAAAGTACCCAACAATCCAATAGGTCAATCTGCCATCAATCATTTACGTCGTTACGGTGTAGATACCCAATATATTGCTAGAGGCGGAGAAAGATTAGGAATTTACTTTTTAGAAACTGGTGCTTCCATGAGAGCATCTCAAGTGGTATATGACCGCGCAGGAGCTTCTATTGCAGAAGTTGACGCCAGTGAATTTGATTTTGATAAAATATTTGAAGGGGCAGATTGGTTTCACACTACGGGTATTACACCTGCACTAAGTGATAAAGCGGCAGCATTAACAGAAGCTGCGCTAAAAGCTGCAAAAGCAAAAGGAATTACTACAAGTATCGATCTAAATTTTCGTAAAAAATTATGGAGTAAAGAAAAAGCAAGAGAAGTAATGAGCCGACTTTGCCAACATGTAGATGTGTGTATTGGAAACGAAGAAGATGCGGATACAACGCTCGGCTTTAAAGCAAAAGATACTGATGTTACCAAAGGTGAATTAAACCTGGATGGTTTTAAAGATGTATTCAAACAAATGAAGGAAAAATTTGGCTTCAAATTTATCGCCTCTTCTTTGCGCGAAAGTCATAGTGCTAGTGACAATGGATGGAGTGCCTTAGTTTATGACGGAAATGAATTTTATCATACCAAACAATACGAAGTAAGAATCGTAGACCGAGTGGGTAGTGGTGATAGTTTTGCTAGTGGATTAATCTATGGGCTTGTAACTGGTATGAAGATGTCAGACGCTGCTGAATTTGGTGTTGCTGCTTCAGCATTAAAACACACTATCCCAGGTGATTTAAACCATGCTACTTTGAATGAAGTAAAAGAACTAGTAAAAGGAGATGGAAGTGGAAGGGTGCAACGTTAATGGTAATCTTAATCAAATTTTAGCTAATCCTATCAACTAACTTAGACTTTTATGATAATAGACAGTATAGAAAACGCAAAAAAATACACCTCCATTCATCCGCTATTTGCAAAAGCATTTGAATACATAGCTAGTGTTGATTTAGCTAATATAGAAATTGGAAAGTATGAAATTGCCGATGGCTTACTAGCCATCTTTTCTGATAAAAAAGGAATGACTGCCGCTGAATCGATTGCAAAATTTGAATGTCATGATAAAAATATCGATATTCAATTATGTATCAACGGACATGAAACCTTTGGATGGAAATCTAGAAATCATTGTAATCAATTGAAAGGTGAATATAATCCAGATAAAGATGTAAGCTTTTACGCTGATGCACCAGATATGTTTTTTCAACTAACTAATGGACAATTTGTTATTCTATTTCCAGAAGATGTTCATGCACCTATGATTGCAGTAAACGACAAAACAATCAAAAAACTGGTCATTAAAGTTCGTATTCAATAACTTTAACTGTTTAGGTTTTAGCAAATAAAAAATGCAGCATAAAATGCTGCATTTTTTATTCTAATTACTGAAAAAAGAATTACCAGCCAAAATATTCTTTCGCATTATTATAACAAATATCTTGAACTACTTTTCCAGTCCATGCTAAATCATTAGGCAATTCACCATTTTCGATTTCTTCACCAAGAATATTACAGAGAATTCTTCTGAAATATTCGTGTCTAGGATAACTCATAAAACTACGACTATCCGTAAGCATGCCTATAAACCTAGATAGTAAACCCAGATTACTTAATGCATTAATCTGTTGAGTCATACCTTGTTTTTGATCTAAAAACCACCAAGACGAGCCATACTGTATTTTTCCAGCAACCGTTCCGTCATTATAGTTACCAATCATAGCCGCCATCAATTCGTTGTCAGCTGGATTAAGATTATATAAAATAGTTTTTGCTAATTGATTGGTACTATCTAAACGATCTAAGAATTTAGACAATTGCTTTGCCTGAGAAAAATCACCAATAGAGTCCCATCCAGTATCTGCTCCCAAGGTGGTTAACATCCTTGCATTATTGTTTCGGAGTGCTCCCAAATGAAATTGTTGTACCCATTTTTTTTCATGATCCCATTCAGCAAATTTTACCAACATGGCTGATTTGAATTTGATATTTTCTGGTTGCGAAATAGACTCTCCTGCGGTCAATTTTCTGAAAATATTTCTGACTTCGGATTCTTGATAATCCACTGCATAAAGTTGTTCCAACCCATGATCGCTTATACAACAGCCATTTTCTGCAAAAAAATCATGACGGCTTTTTAAAGCGGCTAAATAATCATCCCAGCTAGCAATCAAAATATTAGTAACGGCTTGTAATTTATTGACATACGCATTAAAAGAATCTACATCATCAACATTCATTGCTTTATCAGGACGAAAAGCAGGTAGCACTTTGATTTCAAATCCATCAGCTTTTATTTTTTTATGATGCTCAAGTGAATCAATTGGATCATCCGTAGTACAAAGAACTTTTACGTTCATTTTCCTTAATAAATTTCTAACCGAATAAGCTGGTGTTTTCAATTTTGCAGAACAATGATCATAAATTTCTTTTGCAGTATCAGGGGAAAGGATTTTATCTACATCAAAATAACGTTGTAATTCTAAGTGTGTCCAATGATACAAAGGATTTCTTAAAGTATAGGGTACAGTAGCAGCCCATTGTTCAAACTTTTCATAATCCGTAGCATCACCAGTACAATACTTTTCATTTACCCCATTACTCCGCATAGCTCTCCACTTATAATGATCGCCATAAAGCCAAATCTGAGTAAGGTTTTCAAAATTTACATCATTAGCAATTTGCTCTGGTAACAGATGATTATGGTAATCAATAATGGGCATTTCTTTTGCAAACTGATGATATAGTTGCTTGGCTGTATCAGTTTGCAACAAGAAATCTTTATCTAAAAAACTTTTCATACAATTTCCTCTTTTTTCAAAAAATTAATTCTAAAATTTTTAAAGCTCAGCTAAATATTTGAATAAGAATTCCAAACTATTTTTCTGCTTTCTGAATCACTGATAAAACCCCCTCTTGCATTATCTGAACTAAATTATCAGTAACGCTATTTTCAAATCCTGGTATTTTAGTAAGATCGGCATCCCATAAAGCAAGATCACTTAAAACTGTTTTTACTAAATTTTCAGTGGACAGATTTTTCCAATGAGTAAAAAAATACTCCGCCATCTCATCCTTTATAGGATAAGGTTGGCCATTCAGCTCGCCAAAATAAACATTTCCCTCTTTTTTAACTGCCTTCATAAAAAGTAACCAGGCAGCAAAACCAATAGAAATTTTTTCAGGAACAGCGGAATAAAGTTCAGTATATCGATGTAAAACTTGTACTACCCTCATTTTTAGTTTAGAAGTATAATTAAGGGTGATACTGATCCACTGATGCTCTATCGTTGGATTACTAAAGCGATCAATCACCTTTGCAGAAAAATCAGTTGCCTCCTTTTCTGCTACTGGATAAGGAATTGCCCGAGCAATTTCTTTTACCATGAGTTGTTTAACGAAATTACCCAGTACTTTGTCTGCCATCGCTTGCTTAACCGTAGTAAAACCAGCTAAAAATGCTACACCACAACTCATTGTATGAGTTCCATTTAATAACCTCAATTTAAGCTCCTTAAATTGAGTAATATCATCTGTAATGATAACACGCTCATCGACGGATGCAAAAGACAATACTTCTTTAACCTGTTGATTTCCCTCTATTGCCCAAAGGCTATATACCTCACTCATTGTAATTAAATCATCTTGATAACCTAATTGCGCTTCCAATAAACTCTTTTTATCGGCTGCAGGTTTTCCAGGAACAATTCTATCTACTAGAGAATTACAAAAATGATTATGTTTTTCAAGCCACTGAATAAACTTGTCTTCCAGACCATTAAACTCAGCCAATTCAAAAACAATTGCCTTTATTTTTTTTGCATTATCCGATATCAATTCAGTAGGTACAATCACCATTCCAGCTGTTGCACTTCCATCAAAAGCCTTATAGCGTTCATATAAAAAAGCTAATAATTTAGCAGGATAAGAACTAGGAGGATTAGCATTAATATGTTCTTTCACCAGTTCGATACCCACCTCAGTAGTATTAGATATAATGATGTTTAATTCGAAATTATGAGCGCACTTCAATACCAATTCCCATTGGGTAGCTGCTGACAATACCCTACTAATAGCAGAGCATATTACATTTTCTTCAACAGATTGTCCATTTACCAAGCCGCGCATACAAAGCGTATACAAACCATCTTGGTTATCAAATGCAACAGCATCTCCCCCGTCAGTTGATTTTACTACCACAACCCTTCCATTGAATACCCCTTTTTTATTTGCCTTATCAATAAAGTAATCTGGCAAACCTCTTAGTAAAACTCCGGTTCCAAACTGCAATACTCTTTCGGGTAATGCAAATAGGCTTTCGTTAGAAAAAGTTGTATTACCTGCCTCTATATTCTTGAGATTAATTTTAGAAAGTAACATGAATTTTTTTATTTTAATTAATTGCTGAGTTTATCAAATAATTAATTCTAAAGACTAGATCTAAAGTATTAAAATAGCCCTGAAGATAAACTCACTAGTGCCTTTGAAAATAATAAACAGCTAACTACTGAATATTATTTTGCAAAACCTTCCACATCTCACCTGCTACAAATATATTCCCCTTAGGATTAAGATGTACTCGATCAGAAGTAAGAATTCCCTTTTCTACATTAGAAGGATTGTTAGCTTGTAGATAAGCTGAAAATGCTTTACGAAGATCGCATACCGGCAATGACATATCCTTAGCTATACTTCGAATAATATTACTATAATAATTTAAGTCACCATCTTGTTGATTAGAATGGTCATTTCTTTCTCCTATTACAGAAGGAGTACAAACAATTACTTTAATGTTTTTCTCTTGTAATTTTTTGATTATTGCACGATAAAATTTTTCAAATTTATCAGCATCTGTTCCAGTGCCAGAGCTTGCCTTATGCCAAACATCATTAATGCCTACATAAATAACTACTACATCAGGAGATTTTTTCAAAACATCCTCTTCCATTCTAAGATAGAGATCGTATACTTTATTACCGCCAATACCTGCACCTACCAATTCAATCTGATCTGATAAGTTAGACTGCTTGATAATGCTATCCATTTTGACAATATATCCAGTAGGTGATACACCCGCTTGAGTTATTGAATCTCCAAAGAAAACTACCTTCACTTTTTTTGCCGGAGGGGTAAAAGAAAATAAGATAAATGAAAGGAATAATGTGAATTTAAAAAGATGTTTCATTGTCAAAATATTAAGTGATTAAAATTAAAGATTATAAAAATTAATAGCATTCAATCCAAAAAAATCCTGTTGCTCAGTTTCAGTAAAAGAAGAAAAATAATTACTTACTATTTCCATAGTTTGCTGATAAGAAGCAGCCACTAAACAAACCGGCCAATCAGAACCAAACATAATCCGCTTAGTTCCGAAAGACGATACGATTACATCCATATAAGGTTTGCAATCATCCTTACCTCTATTTTTCCAATCTGCTTCAGTAACCATTCCAGATATTTTACAGTACAAGTTAGGGTATTCAGCCAAAGCTTCCATTCCCTTTTTCCATTCTACTATATTCTTTTCTTTGATATTAGGTTTAGCGATATGATCAATAACAAATTTTTGGTCAGGAAAAGCCTTTACAAATTCATCGATGTATTGAATTTGATCTGGGTAAATTAAAATATCATAAGTGAAATCAAAGTTTTTTAATTTACTTATACCCTTCATAAATGCAGGGCGAAGCATCATTGCTCTCTCCGATTCTCCTTGTAAAATATGACGAAAACCTTTCATCTTGTTAAAGGAATGATAATAAGCTAATCGATCTTCAACGTCATCAGACTGCAGGTCAACCCAACCAACTACTCCCTTTATAAAATCAAAATTATTAGCATGATTCAACAGAAATTCGTTTTCCTTTTCACTTTGATCACATTGGACTAGCACCGAACCATCCAAATTATTTTCTTTCAATTGAGTTTGAAGGTCCTCAGGCGTAAAATCCCTTTGTATAATAGCCATCTCATCATTTATCCAACTATCACGAACAGGATCAAAGTTCCAAAAATGCTGATGGGCATCTATTCGCTGTGAAATTTTAGTAGGCAGTAGAGAAGTAGTTTTTTCATTCATAAGTCAATCGTTGTAATAATTTATATTCTTGGGAGTTGAAATAGCAAAGCTTTATATATCCTAGATTTTACAAACGGTTCATCCAATTATGTAATCTCTCCAACCAGTTATCATCGGTAGTTTTATTATTCATACCAAATCCATGTCCACCTTTTGGATACAAATGCATTTCTGCCAATACTTTATTTTTTATACAAGCTTGATAATAACGGATACTATTTTCTACCAATACACCTTTATCATCTCCAGCATGAACTAAAAAAGAAGGAGGTGTATTAGGAGTAACCTGCAAATCATTACTGAAAAAGTTAACTTTTTTTGCAGATGCACGAACACCTATTAAATTATCTTTAGAGCCCTTATTATAAATAGAACTATCGAAACTGATCACTGGATAAATTAAAATGGCAAAATCAGGTCGTGTAGAAGTTGTATCTGAATTACCTGGATCAGCTTTGAAATCAAAATGAGTAGCCGCTGTAGAAGCTAAATGTCCTCCGGCAGAGAATCCCATAATCCCAATTTGATTTGCATTAATTCCCCACTGTTTTGCATTATTTCTTATCAATCGAATAGCCTGTTGTGCATCTTGTAATGGAGCAATACTTTTATCAATCATCGTTGAGTCATCTGGTAACCTATATTTTAGAACAAATGCAGTAACTCCCCATTTATTAAATTCTTCTGCCACATTTGTACCTTCTTTATCAAAAGCTAAGATGGAATATCCACCACCTGGGCAAATAATCACTGCTTTTCCATTTGGCTTGGCAGGTTTAAAAATCGTAAAGGAAGGGACGCTCACTTTTGCAATTCGAATAATATTATCCCTAGAAGTTGAATTTTCTTTATTAGGAGCTGTAATAGAATTAGGCACCCCGTTTTTATATAGCGGCATTTCAGTAGAATTTTGACCTACTACTTTGGTAACAACAAATGCAGCCATTATGATGATTAAGTTTTTCATTTTTTAATAATTATCAATAAAATTATCATTTTTTTTCGGACTATTCAAAAGCATAGAAAGAATGAGCGACCAGCCACTATTTTAAAGGATACCCAATCAATACTATGTAAAAATGGAGAATTCGTCCATCACTATAATAATATCTTCCCGACTGAATTGAACTGATATATAGTTAATTTTAGTAACTTGTATTTTTCCTTAAAAGCAGTCGAAATGTCATCTCGATTTTTGAAAATAATTTTCAAGCACAATAGTTTTAGATCGATTATTTTCGCAGTATAGTTATAACAATATAAAAATTAGGAATATTTAAATTCTTTTGGAGATTAAATTTTAATATATGAAAATCTATAAAACCAATTCAGGTAATGTAATTGAACATCAGGGAGCTTATCATTTATTCCCTTCAACTAACTGGGACCAATTAATCAACCGAGATAATTTGTACCAATTACTTAGTTCAGAAATAGCCGCTAACAAAAAAACAGTAAGTCTCGAATGGCTAAATGAGCAGACTATTCTAGCACCCATTGATCAACAAGAAATATGGGCAGCAGGAGTTACTTATTTAAGAAGTCGTCATGCGAGAGTAGAAGAATCCAAGGATGCTGGAGGGGGTACTTTTTATGATAAAGTATATGACGCACCGAGACCAGAAATATTTTTTAAAGCAACTGCACAGAGAACCGTTGGACAAAATGGTTTAGTTAGAATAAGAAAAGACTCTACTTGGGATGTTCCAGAACCAGAACTTACCTTATTCATTACCAGCGCTGGAAATATAGTCGGATACACGATTGGTAATGATATGAGTTCAAGAAGTATTGAAGGAGAGAATCCATTGTACTTACCTCAAGCTAAGATGTATGAAGGATGTGCTGCATTAGGTCCATGTATCTATGTTCCGGATCAACCTATATCTCCAGATGCTAGTATTGAAATTTCAATCGAAAGAAATAATGTGGTCATGTTTTCAGATCGAATTGCTATCAGTCAAATGAAAAGAACACATACCGATTTAGTAAGTTACTTGTATAAAGAATGTTCATTTCCTAATGGATGCTTTTTAATGACAGGTACTGGTATTGTACCTCCCAACAGTTTCACTTTACAAAGTGGAGATAGCATAAATATAACCATCGAACATATTGGAACCCTTAAAAACACAGTAGCCTAATGACTATACACGGAAAAAACATTATCGGTAATAACCTTTCTGCACTAGGTACTAGCAGCTTTAATGCTTATGATGTAGCTAAGCATACGCCATTAGCTGAAAAATTTTTTGAGGCTACAACAACAGAAATTAATGCAGCAATTTCATTAGCAGCAGAAGCCTTTAGTATTTATAAAAATAAAAGTGGTAAAGAAAAGGCAGCCTTTCTTGAATGTATTGCTACAGAAATAGAAGGCTTAGACATGGATTTAATTGAAACAGCGATTAAAGAAACCGGCTTACCTATTGCAAGAATTACCGGTGAGAGAGGAAGAACTACTGGTCAGTTACGTCTTTTTGCTGCTCAACTAACAGAAGGTTCATGGGTAAATGCAATTATTGATAAAGCGCTTCCAGATCGTAAACCATTACCAAGAGTAGATATTCGACAAATGCAAATTGCCATTGGACCAGTGGCTGTTTTTGGAGCAAGTAATTTTCCATTAGCATTTTCTGTTGCTGGAGGGGATACCGCTTCTGCCCTTGCAGCAGGATGTCCTGTAGTTTTCAAGGCTCATCCGGCTCATCCAGCTTCTTGCGAATTAGTAGGCGGTGCAATTATCCGTGCTGCAAAAAAATGCAATATGCCTGATGGAGTATTTTCAATGGTACATGGCATCAGTCACCAAGTAGGACAAGCTTTGGTTACTCATCCAATAATAAAAGCAGTAGGATTTACGGGTTCATTAAAAGGCGGAAAGGCTTTATATGATGCTGCTGTAAGAAGAGAAGAACCGATTCCAGTGTATGCAGAAATGAGTAGTGTAAACCCTGTAATATTTTTACCTGAAATACTAGCAAAAAAATCTGCTGAATTAGCAGAGGCATTTGCTGGCTCGATCGTATTAGGAGCTGGACAGTTTTGTACTAATCCTGGTGTATTCTTATTGATAAAAAATGCGGACTCTGATAATTTTATTAAACTGTTGGCTGATGCTATAACAACAAAACCAAGTGTACCGTTACTTACCAACGGCATTTTCGATGCCTATTGTAAAGGGATTAGTGATCAAAGAAATACGGAAGGTGCAGTTGGTTTGACTGAATTTGACGCTTCTACTGCTCAACCTCATTTATTGCAAATAGATGCGCAAATGCTGATAAAAAATCCTTCTCTAACAGAAGAAGTTTTCGGACCATCGTCGGTTGCTATAGTTGCTAAAGACATGAATGAACTAACAGAATGTATCCTTCACTTAAAAGGTCAGCTTACTGCTAGTATTCATGGTACTGATGACGAATTAAAAAATTCTGGATCGCTTATCAATTTACTAAAAGAAAAAGCAGGAAGACTTAATATTAATGGATTTCCTACAGGAGTAGAAGTTGGTAATGCAATCGTACACAGTGGGCCCTATCCTGCAACTACAGACTCTAGAAGTACTTCTGTTGGTTCACAATCTATCTATCGATTTACAAGACCTATTTGTTTTCAAGAATTTCCAGAACATTTGTTACCTGATGAATTAAAAGAATCCAATCCATTACAGATAAGTCGATTGGTCAATGGAATTAAAATGTAAGTCTATTTTAAATAATCGAAAATAAATTACTACTTCAAACGCAATTGCCCCCTTAGTCAAAGGGGGCAATTGCGTTACACTATCAAATGAATTATTGGAAATTAGATTAAGAATACAATAAGACCTCCAAATGATTGCATTATTTTTTAGCAAAAGATTCTGCTGCTTTATCCAAAGATTCAGCTGTAGGCGTTTTACCATTAGATACGATTACTCTATATTTAAAAGTGATCGACTTGCCAGCTTCTAATGCAAAATTCAATTTTTCTTTTCCCCCACTTAATGGTTCTTGTCCAAGTGAATTAGCGGCAAACAACCCATAACCACGAGCATGCCAGTAGGTAGGGTATCCAGGGTTTTTAGGATGATCAATAATAGTGATCGAAACTAATTCTGCATTCTTTTTACCGTACATCATACACCAGTTTCCTCTGGTACCCCATACCTCATTTCCTGTAATGCCTTTACTAGAAAGAAAAGTACCATTGACTCCTTCATTATCCAATACAGCTACTTTAGTTGCAACACCGTTAGCATCCGTAAAAATCTCTGGTTTTTGAGTAGGTATTTCTAATTCCCTAGCAACCCGAACTCCCATAAATCCTTCCTTATTGTCTTTAAAGCTAACTTTTCCCTCCTGAGCAGTTAAGGTAGTGGTTCTATCAATAGTCCGGCTATTTTCATCACCGCTAAAAGTTAAAGTGGTTGATTCCTTCAATAAAATTTTACCAGAAATATCTACCCAATTAGAAGTTACTATGAGATCGCCTTTTTTCAAACCTTCTTTTACACTCACAATTTTTTGATGACGGATACTACCATACTTTGGTTTATCCACTGCGGGAATAGCATCAGAATTATTCCAAAAATCCAATCCATTTACGTCACCATAATTCAACCACATACCAATATGATGCGGATGATCTGTTCTTTCATTAGCTCTAGGAGCTAATGGAAAACCACGAGTAACGGTAATTCCAGAAGCGGTTTGGATAGGAAACAATACTGGTTTATCAATCTTGGAATCGTAGAGGTAAGCAGTGAAAAATTGACCGCCTACCATTACCTCTACCTTTTTTTCATTTTCTTTTTGAACAAACTTCACCGGTTGCTGGGAGAATGCATTTGAAACGAATAAAAACATACTGCCGCACAAGAAAATACTTTTAATAAATCGCATCGTTTTTTATTTACTGGTCTAGATTGAATAATTTTTAAATGGTTCAAAAGGTTTACCACCCACCATTATCTCTTGTGCTTTTTCATCAAAAGTTACTTTACGACCAGTAAGCACAGCTGCATTGGTCATGATAGTAGCGATTGAATGACTATAACCTGCTTCAACCGGGGCATTAGGCGTTTTACGACTGCGCACACACTCCATCCAATTGCGAATATGGCTAGACGTTAGTTTATCTCCTCCAGTATTTGCAGAAGTTACAACAGGTTCTACCACTGAAAGTTTAGAGGCAGGCAATAAGAAAGAACTCATACCAGCTGCTGCCGCATTTTTATCAGACAATCCTCCTTTTGGAGAAACCATATTGGTATCTAAATTTAATTGACCACCATTAGAATAGTAGATTTCTGTTGGTGCATCATCTCCATTGTGCATACGAGATCCGAATGTAACTTGGAATCCTGTTTTAGGATCATTGTTTGGACCATAATCAAAAGCTGCATTAATAGTATCCCAATTCTTTCGTCCATCCTTCCACATGTAAATACCACCATTCGCCACTACACTGCGAGGATGTTGTAAACCTGTAAACCAATGTACCGTATCAATTTGATGACTCATCCACTGACCTGCTAATCCAGATGAATAAGGCCAAAACAATCTAAATTCTAAATATTTTCTAGGATCAAATGTTTCAAATGGTCGATTCATCAAAAATCTTTTCCAATCGGTATCTTTTTCTACCAACTTCGCTACATCAGCAGGTCTGCGCCAACGCATCGGCTGATTAACATTCCATGTTAACTCCACCATAGTGATAGCTCCAAATTTACCAGATTTGATAAAGTCTTCAGCAGCATGATAATTAGATCCACTTCTTCTTTGAGAACCAATTTGAACAATTTTATTAGACGCTTTAATTCCTTTGAATGCTCTACGATTATCATCCATTGTTTCTGCGAAAGGTTTTTCGCAATACACATCGCAGCCTGCATTTACAGCTTCTAAAGCATGATTAGCATGTTGGAAATCAGCCGTACTTACAAACACCGCATCTACTAATTTCTTAGAATACATCTCTTCATTATTTCTACAAGCAACTACTTCGTTCTGCATTTTTTCTTTCCACATTGCAGCACCCGCTTCTCTTCTTTTATTCCAAATATCAGATACCGCTACTACCTCAAAATTCATTTCCTTATAATGATTCATAAAACAAGGCATATGAGAACCTCTGTGTCTATCAGAAAAACCTACTACACCTACTCTTACTCTATCATTGGCTCCAATGATGCGATTATAACTTTTTGCACTCAAGCCTAATTGAGTTGCTACTACACCAGCTCCAGCCAACGCTGATTTTTTAATAAAAAGGCGGCGATTATTTGATTTCATAATTGAGTTGATTTTAAATTTTGATTTAAGGTATGAAATTGTTTGAAAATAGCAATTTTTTTATTGAAAATTTATAGGGAAAGGTCAAATAACAGAGTCAACAACCTTTTATTCACTAATTAAATAAACCAATAAACTTCTAGCGCCATGTGCACCTATAACTAAGGACTGTTCGATATCTGCAGTTTTAGAAGGACCGGCTAAAAAAACTCCATACCCTTCTTTAGCCACGTCGATTTGCTTATATGCTTCATGCAGATTAGGCACAATTTTATTTACATTCAAACAAATCACCAAATGCTGGCAAATAAAAGGCAATAAACGATTTTTGATTTGATGTTCATATAACCACACTGATCCATTTTCAGCTACCCCCATACTGCCTTCTATATAGGCCCTATCAACCGTTTCCAATAAACTAGCCTCCATTGTTGAATTAATCTCATTGTTTACTTCACCTAAAATTGGTAATGTATTTACAATATATTCTCCTCCGATTTTCGCCTGTTGAATTTCTTCTTTAATTACATCAATGGAAGATAACTGAATCACCTTACCGCCAATGCTCTCTAGGGTTTTTGTGAATTGTTCCACCCAATCAGCTGCTAAAACACTAGTGCTTTTTATATCAATCACCGGTAATTCAATCAATTCAGGTTTATTAATTGAAATCGCCCCTAATATTTTTTCTCTTGAACTCATTGTTTATTTTTTTTATACCAATCTCTAAAACTTTGTTTAGGTGCTTCAGGCATTTCTCTTTGTTTATACCATGGATTGAGTGATTTATTATTGATAATAAAAGGAAAAACACGCATCATCCAACGTCCCATTTTTCCAGCAACCCTATAAATAGAAGGATGAGATAAAACAAATGCCATTCCTTTCATAGCTACTTTTTTACCTGTAGCTGTATAACCTTCCGACACCAATTCCTGTCGCCATTTGTACAATTGAACATGGATATCAATTTTAACTGGACAAACATTACTACAAGAACCACAAAGAGTAGACGCAAAGGGTAAATCTGCATTTGCCTTCATGTCTAAATTTGGATTTAAAATAGATCCAATCGGCCCGGCCACTGCAGTATGGTAACTATGGCCTCCACTTCTTCGATAAACTGGACAAGTATTAAAGCAAGCTGCACAACGAATACATTTTAAAGAACTTCTAAAATCAGGACGTCCTAATTGTTTAGTTCTTCCATTATCTACAATGATAATATGCATCTGCTGACCAACTCTTGGTTGATGAAAATGACTAGAATAAGTAGTAATCGGCTGCCCCGTAGCACTTCTTGCTAACAATCGAAGAAAGACACCAAGGTGCTCAGCATTAGGAATAATTTTTTCAATACCCATACAAGCGATATGAATTTTTGCAGCATGAGCACCCATATCTGCATTACCTTCATTGGTACATACAACAAAACCGCCTGTTGAAGCAATGGCAAAATTTACACCTGTAATCGCCAATTGAGAATGAATAAATTTAGTGCGCAAATGTTGGCGCGCAGCTTCGGTCAAATATTGTGGATCATTATTTCCTTTTTCAGTTCCTAGGTGTTCGTGAAATGTTTCACTTACATCTTGTTTCTTTAAATGAATTGCAGGTAATACTATATGACTGGGTGGTTCATTTCTAAACTGAACAATTCTTTCGCCCAAGTCTGTATCAACCACCTCAACACCACGTTTGGCTAAATAATCATTCAAGTGACATTCTTCGGTCAGCATGGACTTACTTTTCACCACCTGCTCAACTTTTTGATCACGAATAATTTTCAGTATGATTTCATTGTGTTCTTCTGCATCAATAGCCCAATGAACTTTAATTCCATTTGCCTGAGCATTCTTTTCAAATTCAGCCAAATAATTATCCAAATTTGAAAGCGTATGGTCTTTAATTGTTGACCCTAGCGAACGCAACTGCTCCCACTCCGCTATCTGTCTAACTGCCTTATCTCTTTTCTCCCTTACGAACCAAAGGGTTTCATCATGCCAGTCAGTTCTAGATTCATCTTTATTAAATATTTCTGCTGCCGCTGAATGACTAAGCGAAGCACCTTGAATAGGCACAAAAAAAAGTCTATTGAAATTTTTTGGGTTCATTTTATTTTCTTTTACTATTCAAGTCAATTAATCACTATTTAGAATCTCAGCTATATGAATTGTCTTTACCTTACTTCCTTGTCGCTTTAAAATGCCCTCTAAGTGCATTAAACAACTTACATCACCACCAGTAATATATTCTACTTCATTTACTGCATGTTCAGTTATACGATCTTTACCCATTTTCACAGATACTGCTTCTTCAAAAACACAAAATGTTCCACCAAAGCCACAACATTCGTCTACGCGTTTGGGTTCGCTAAGCTGCAACCCTTTCACCATATTTAGTAAATAAGCAGGTTTTGAAAAAGAAGGGGCAGATAACTCACTCATAGAAGAGAGGTTCAAACCGCGTTGACCATGACAACTTATATGCATCCCTACTTTATGAGGAAAGCTAGCAGTAATATTTTCAACTTTTAATACATCAACGATAAACTCTGTTAACTCATATATATGCTTACGAATATAAGCAGCCTTGATTTCATCTTGATCATGTAAATGTTCTTTCACATGCAGCACACAACTTCCAGAAGGTGATACGATATGATCTACCTCTCCGAAATTAGCAACAAAATTTTTATCACATCCTTCACTTAATGAAGCAAAGCCACTATTAGCCATGGGCTGACCGCAACAAGTTTGATTGAGTGGAAACACAACTTCACAACCCAATTTCTCTAAAAGTTCTAAAGTTGCGACTGCAACCTTAGGATAAAATTGATCAATATAACAGGGTATAAATAATCCTACTTTCATTACTATTTTTTTATTCAATTAAAACACTCTAAACTTCTTTTTCAAACAAATAAGTCATTTATTGTTAATGACTTATTTGACTGACATTAAAAAAGCTGTAATATCTGCCAAATTTTGTTCAGTCATACCAGCAGTTAAGGGTTCAGGCATCAGACTTTTTTTCTGTTTCTTCTTAGACCTTATTTTGTCTAACGGAATAACATGTTGAACACCTTTAATATCTTTAATTACAATGGTCTGTTTATTTTCTGAAATCAAAAATCCATATAAAGATTCACCTTCCAAAGTATTCAATAGCCAAGGTTCATATCCAAAAACAATTGAAGCGCTTGGATTGACAATGGCATCAATTAAAGAAAGCTTGTCAAATTTTTTACCAATATTAGTCAATTCTGGGCCAATCATATTTCCTGTCAACCCAACTTTGTGACAGCTACTACAATTATTTGTAAAAATAGTTTTCCCAGCCAAGGCATCGCCAGGTATTTTTGAAATAGCCGTAACGGAAAATATTTTATCGGTTCCACTTCGTTTAAAATACTCTCCAGCTTGAATCCTTACCGCTAAATCAGGGTTAGTAAAAATATTTTCAGCTACTACTGGAATTAAGGCGGTGGGCAATTTTTTATCCGCCATTAATCCTATGATCATCTGCCCTCCCATAGAGTCCAATGCGATTTCCTTTGCCATCCTTTTTTGTCCCTGTTCAGACTGGCGATTATCAAACATCATTTGAAATTTGATTTTCATTGATGCTAATTTTCGCTGATACGAAGTATTGACATTTATTTTTGACCAATCCAGCAATTTATACCAATCATTACTTTGTCTAAAAGAAAGCCAATACAAAGATTGTTCTTTTACATCTTTTAAGTCAACATTTGTCAAATTCAACATCGCAGTTGCAGCAGTCTTATCATTTATAAAAGCCAATGCAGTAATCATTCGAGCTCTATCTTCTATTGAAACAGTAGCATCTTTTGCTCTTTGCACTAAATCATTTACAGCGTTTACAGGATGTAGTCTCCATGCAAAATCTACCATTTGCTTATTCCAATTCAAAGGAGAGTTGGGTTGATTTGGAAAAAAAGTTGACAATAATTCATTATACCAAGTTTCTACATTTGTTTCCATCGCACTCCCTAGCGTTTCCAGATACCAAGGATCATTGCCATTATATTGAGTAGCGATCGAAAGAAGTATTTCTTTTTTAACTGAATAAGTAGAATCCCTCAGTGAGACTGCTACCTCTCTGCGAACAAATGCAGATGAATCTTTGGAGAGTTTCAATGCTAAAGGCAATATATTTTCATTTAACTGTCTCAAAGAACGAAAAGCGGTAGCGCGTATTTTCTCATCTTTATCTGTTAAAATATTTTGAACTACTTGTTTCCCTTCCTTACCCAATTGGGTTAATAACCATATAGCTCTAGCTCTAACATAAGGATTTTCATCTTGAAGCAAATTCTTTACTGGTTCAACAACTGCCGGACCCTGTTGCTTAAGTTTTTCAAAAGCAATATTGCGGACATTTACTGCAGGATTTTTCAATGCCTCTAATTGTCCTTGAATACTATTGAAGTCTAATTTTGGAATGACTAATTTTTTATTTTTTGGTGTAACCCTGTAAATTCTACCATAACCAATTTTATCATTCATTTGGTGGCCACCCACTACTGGATCATACCAATCAGCAACAAAAAGAGAACCATCTGTTCCAACTGTAACATCAGCAGGACGAAACCAATTATCTTTTTGCTTATTCTGAACAGTATCATTCCATACATATCCTTCATTATCTTGAGAGAGAGAGGTAATTAAATTTTGACGTTCACCCATATCATATCCAGATTGAGAAATTGTGGGGTGATAACTAAAAATTACATTTCTACCTGCATCAGCACTTAATAACATTCCGCTGTATTTTTTTCCCAATGCATCCGATTCGTAAATTGCAACACCGGTAGGAGAACCAGCGCCAGATCGATCACCGGCGGGCATTACACCTGGGTCTTCCTGGTGCCAATGTGCAGTAAAAATATTTTGTCCAGGACGTTGATCTGCCTGCCAATACCTTGTTCCATCAGTACTAAAATATCCAGCATTTCCTCCTTCCATTAACCAAGTTGTACGGCAGGTGACTACTTGATCGTCGTTGTCATTTTGCCAAAGATTACCATAAGAATCAGTAACCACTTCATAGGAGTTTCTGAAATTATGACCTAATACTTTTAACCCAGTACCGTCAGGGTTTACACGAAGCGCCAATCCGCCTACCCAAACCTTACCATCATCACTTCTACGATTGCCCTCATTTTTATCATTGTATGGAGAACCACCAGTATAGAGACTTCCAGAGCGTAATGTACAACCACTTTTATCAGTAACCATATGGGGGCCTGCATTTCCAGTATTGAAATACCATTTACCATCAGGACCTGCAGTAACAGAATGAAGTGAATGATCATGATCTTTTCCACCGAAACCTGTTAAAATAATTTCCTTCTTATCTGCTTTATCATCACCATTTTCATCTGTGTAAATAATTAAATTCGGAGAGCAAGAAACAATCACTTTATTTCCAATTACCGCAATACCAACTGGGGAAATCAAATCTTTATCTTCAACAAATACAGTCGACTTGTCTGCTTTACCATCTTGATCAGTGTCTTCTAAAATGACTACCCTATCTCCCTTAGGATGATGTAAAAAACGAGTAGAATCATTGTTGAAATTTCTATAATTCACCGCCTCAGTAAGCCAAACTCTTCCTTTATAATCAACATCCATATTGGTAGGATTATATAACATCGGAGACTCTGCCCAAAGGGTTGCTTCCAAATCTTCTGGTACAAAAAGGCCGGTTGTGTTTTTTGAAGGGGCAGTTTTACATCCTGTAAAATAAACTATAGATAAAATGAAAAAACTAATAACTAAAATAAAAGGTTTTAATAATTTCATTGATTAGTAAATTAAATGTCAACAGTTTTTAATTTAAAATTCAGGATTCAAACCACCTGTGATTGACTTTTGATAATTAAGATAATTATTTTATAAAAATATTTTTTAAGAACTGAAAATTTTGCAGATAGCTTTTTACTCTGTCAGCCCCCTTTGGAATAGCACCTTCTATCTGCATCCAACCATCCCCTTTATAATTAGTTTCATGTATAGCTTGGCCAATAGCTTTCCAATCGTTTACTCCTGATCCAAGTAAAAATCCATTCTCTTTCATATGCAATTCACAAATTCTTTCTTTACCAAGTTTTTTAAATTCCTTCACCGTATCTAATCCTGCATCTGTAACATTGCAAAAATCATAATATACTTTGATATTTTTGGAACCTACTTGGTCAATAATATCAATTTGTTCATCAGCAGAAAGATAGGATTCAATACCTAAAATAATGCCCTTTTTTTCAGCATGGGGAGCTACCCTTTTTAAACGTCGAACTACTTCTTGTTTACCCTTTGCATCATTTCGCAAATCGTTATTTCCAAAAAAAGCCAATAACACTACAGGCACAGATAGATTTTTTGCCACGTCTACACTATCCCATACCCATTGTTCAGTTCTAGGATCAGATTTATAGGGGATGTTATTTAATTCAGCTATCGCAATACTAGAAATTTCAATACCCGTTTCTTTAGAATATTTTAAATACTCCTGCTGAACAGAAAGATCCCTCAACTTTAATTGATTACTTTCTGATCCCATATTCACCATTATTCCATCAAGCCCTATTTCCTTAGCAATACCAAAAGCACCTAAATCACCACTTTTACCAAGGCTCCAATCACATGCGCCAATCTTGAAATTTCTTTTCTTAGTCGCTGGTTCGGCAATCGAATCAAATGAAGTTCCTGCAAAAGCAGTTAGCCATGCCAATTGTTGTATGAATGTTCTCCTTGTATTCATTTTTAAAAATTTCAAAAACCCATTAAAAATTATCTTACCAAATGTAGGCTGAATATTTTACCTACTTAAAAACTATTGCCATTATATAATATTAATACTATCCAAAACATTCAATCATTCGAGTTTATAGTTATTGAATAGGAGCGTTTGGATAATATTTCAATTCTATTAAATCATTAGGTAAAGCTTGTTGATTCCAAAAAGAATGAATGGATAAAGCAGTTCCTACAGCAGTTGCCTGAGCCATAGAAGCTGCATAAACCTCTATTTCTGGAAAGGATAAGGCTAGTAAATTCATATAAACTGCATTTTTACTGAAGCCTCCGTCTACAAAAATTTTCTTTATATCTGTACCTTTTAAAATCAATTGCGTTGAAAAAAATTGCTGCGCAATAATATCTAATATCAATTGATGATAGGCTTCAATATCATTCGAAAAAGCAGCCAAATCTCTTTTAGTGAAATCTGATGCTTTTAAATCAATTACCCCTTGGTTCTGCGAAAAATTTTGCTGCAACTTTAAAATTATATTTTGATCATAATCAAAAGCTCTGTAACGCAAAACACTTTGATTAAAATGACTAGCAATTCTATTCACCTGCTGTTCATGCTCAAAGCCCGCAAACAATCTAGATGCCTTTACTTTCTTACCTTGATAAGTCATAAAATTTAGGCAGTCATTTGACAACTCTTCATCGGTTAAGGGTATTTGATTAAATGGATTTAAACTAATACACCAAGTTCCTGTAGAAATTAAAACGAATGGCTCATGAAAATTTACTAAATAAGGAATCAATGCAGCAGAACTATCATGAAGTCCAATACCCACTGAATATTTATTTCCTTGAAAGCTTGCAGACAAAACTTCATTGCCAGGTAAAATAGGCGCTAATTTTTCAAATACAGATTCTTGCTGAACCCATTGATGATATTGCATCTTGGTAAAATCCCACAAATTGGTATGACATCCAATACTAGTAATATCTGCGCAAGGAACACCTGTAATTAAATAACTGAGGTATTGTGGTAAATGAAGTGCGTATTTAATTTTTTTAAACAGTTCCGGTCTTTCATACTTGATGCGATACAATTGCATACCAGAATTTAAACTACCCAAAACAGGAGAAGCGCTTTGATGCGTGAAGGCTTGAACACCTCCATAAGTATCATAAAATTGATTGTGAAGTTTTTCGGGATACTTTTTTAAATAATTATACAATGGAGTAAGTGAGTTTCCATTTTCATCTATATAAACTAAACTAGCTCCATACGAAGAGAAATTAATTGCTTTTATAGAAAACTCCTTCAAACCGATCACTTCCTTCAAAGAATCAAAAATATTACTTCGAAGACTCTCCAAATTATCACAATCGTCTCCATCTTCATCTAGTGTTTCAGGGAATTTTGCAGATTTTTCATAAACGATTTTATATTGACTATCAAATAGAAATAATTTTTTATTCGTCTTGCCCACATCAAAAATCGCTATTACTGGTATACTCTCCATCGGTATTTTTTTCCTAATTAAATAATTAAAAGAATAAAAGCAATTTATTATAAAAAATCATTCGATTTTAAAACTCACACTACAAACCTGTAGCTACCGTAACCACTCCTCTCTCTTGAATCAATTGCTCCCTCACTTTTAAAGAACGAAATGACTGAACAGGCTGTAAAGCTCCTCCAGATTGCATTCTAGCCTCTGCTACCAAAGGACGAACGTCTGTCCTAAAAGCTGTCTGCAAAATCTCCTGCGCTTTCACTACATCATTTACCGATTGAGCCTCTTTCAATGCATTGGTATCAACTATCAGTGCTTGAGCATAAGCAATCATAATTGCTTCGATAGATTGCAATAAATCTTCCAACGGATCTTTTACATTATGACTCGCATCAATCATCCAGGCTAAATCGGTAGCATGATTCATTGATTTAGCATCCATCCCTTCTACTAATTCATTGAAAATTAAAAATAACTGATAAGGGTTAATACTTCCAACGGTTAAATCATCATCGCCATATTTGCTGTCATTAAAATGAAACCCTGCCAGCTTATCTTCCATCAGTAATAAAGAAACAATCTGTTCAATATTTGCATTCGGCAAGTGATGCCCAAGATCAACTAAAGTAAATGCTTTAGGTCCTAATTTAGCCGTATACAAAAGTGATTGCCCCCAATCACCTACGGTTGTAGAATAAAAATTAGGTTCATACGCCTTGTACTCAACAAATAATTTCCAGTCGGAAGGTAATGCAGCATAAATTTCTTGTAAACTTTCAAAAGTATTTTTCCAAGCGGTTCTAAAATTAAGTTGTCCAGGAAAACATGAGCCATCAGATAACCATACCGTTAAGGATTTAGATCCTAATGCTACACCATGCTTTATTACTTCTATATTATGTTCAATAGCCTGTTTTCGAACCGCTTTATCAACATGATGTAGCGATCCAAATTTATAACTATACTGCTGATCCTTCTGATCTTGGAAGGTATTGGAATTAACCGCATCAAATTTTAAATGATGATGAGCAGCAAGTGTTTTAATCGCATTCGCATCAGAAGGGATATCCCATGGAATATGTAATGAAATAGCACCACTTGACTGATTGAGGGCATGCAACAAACCGATGTCTTCTATTTTTTGTTCAAGAGTCCCTGGTTCACCACCTCCACTAAAACGGCCAAATCTGGTGCCTCCTGTACCCAATGCCCAACTCGGAATGGCCACTTGAAAGTCAATTAACTTTTGAAGTATAGTATTCATGTTATTGATGTCAGCTGCTGCCAATTCAAATTTTCTTTGATGTGCAGAAAGCAAAGTATTATTACTTTGCTCAATCAATTGCTTACTCAATAACATACTTTTAAAATTTATTGATACCTACTATTGCATTTTAATCCAAATGAAAAACTTCTTTTAATGGAATACTAACTGGAGAATTATCTGAATTAGATTCCATAATATCCTTCATAAAAGCCCACCACTTTTGCATTACTGGATGTAAAGGCAATTCATTCATTAAAATAGGATCCTTCACTTTTAAAACGCCTAATAAATCACCAGTGGATTCATCTAAAAAAATGGAATAATCACTCACTCCGGTTTCTTTTAATAAAAGCCGAAGTTCGGGCCATAATTCATCATGCCTTTTTTTATATTCAGCTTCTTGTCCTTTATGAAGCTTCATTTTAAAAGCAAGCCGATAGAAATTATTTTTTTCAACAATTATCATTCCTGGCAAATCTTCAACGGATTTATTTTCTTCGGTCATATTTTAAATATACTATCTCATAAATGCCATTGCCACACCACCATCTACATTTAATGTATTTCCAGTAGACTTACTTAATAAACCACCAACAAAAGCAAAACAAGCGTTGGCAATATCATCAGGAAGTATCATTTCATTTAATAGTGTTCGCTTTGCATAATAGGCAGGTAATTCAGCTACAGTAATTCCATAAGCTTTAGCACGACCTTCGGCCCATCCTCCAGCCCATATATTAGAATCAGCAATCACCGCATCTGGATTAACTGAATTTACCCTAATCTTATCTCCTCCTACTTCTGCTGCCATCAATCTACTCAAATGAGCCTGCGCAGCCTTCGCCGAACCGTAGCCTGCATTATTTGGACCAGCCACCACTGAATTTTTTGAAACAATATTAATTACATCACCACCAATATCTTGTTTACGCATAACGGCAATGCCTGCCTGCGAAACTAGGAACTGACCCTTCACTAAAATATCATATAATTTATCCCAGTCTTCGATACCATGATCCGCTATTGTTTTAGAAATACTAATTCCAGCATTATTGACAATAATATCTACACCACCAAAAGCAAGTGCTGCTCCTTCCATAGCTTTTGAAATAGTGGCTACATTGGTTACATCCAATTGTACTGCAGCAGCTGTATCTTTTCCAAATAGTTGAACAAATTCAGCCGTAGCGGTTTGTAATCTTTCTTCATTAATATCATTTATGATTACACAGGCACCTTCAGCTGCAAATTTCTTAGCGATCGCCTTTCCAATACCACCGGCACTTCCTGTAACTAATGCAATACGACCAGATAAAGATTTAGGCTTTGGCATCCTTTGAAGTTTTGCCTCCTCTAACAACCAGTATTCAATATTAAATGCTTCTTGACGAGGCAATGAAGTGTATTCAGAAACCGCTTCTGCACCTTTCATTACGTTGATAGCATTGATATAAAATTCAGCAGCTACCCTAGCTGTTTGCTTATCCTTTGCAAAAGTAAACATGCCCACACCTGGATATAATAACACTACTGGATTGGCATCTCTTATCGCAGGACTATTCGGATGTTTGCAAGCATCATAATAATCAGCATACATTTTACGATAAGCTTCAAAGGCCGGTGAAAGCGTTGCCTTTATAGCAGCAACATCAGTTAAATCACCACTAGCGCTTAATGGTAATACCAACGGACTAATTTTTGTCCGCAGGAAATGATCAGGGCAACTAGTCCCCAAGGGAGCCAATCTATCCAAATCATTTGAATTAATAAATTGCAATACTCGATCATCATCAGTAAAATGACCAATCATTTTAGTTTGTGAAGAACAAAAACCTCTTAACACTGGGGCCAAGGCTGCAGCTTGCTGCAATCTTTTTTCTTTAGGTAAAGATTGTATTTTAGCTCCACCAAAAATTTCACCTTTTTTGCCATAATTTTTTTCTAAGTAAATAGAACAACGTTCTACTACCTCTAGAGTATTCAAATAACTCTCATAAGCAGTATCACCCCATGTGAATAAGCCATGTGAACCGAGCATGATACCTCTAATTCCTGGATTTTCATCTAAGCATTGTTTTAATTGTAGTCCAAGATCAAAGCCTGGCTTCTGCCAACCTACCCAACCGATTTTTCCTTCAAATAATTCCTGCGTAATTTTTTTTCCATCTTTTGCAGCAGCAATGGCGATAGCTGCATCTGGATGCAAATGATCAATATGTTTGAAAGGTAAGAACCCATGTAATGCGGTATCAATAGAAGGAGCTTTAGAAGCCAAATCATAAATACAATGATTGAACAACTCCACCATTTCATCTTCATGCTCAATACCTCTATAAATATTTTTTAAATTTAATAAACGATCCATATGCAATGCCGCCAGACCATTCTTTTTGAGTGTGCCAATATCTCCTCCACTACCTTTCACCCACATCACTTCTTTTTCAACCCCTGTCAGTGGATCCTTAGCCATTGCCTTACAAGATGTATTACCGCCACCATAATTTGTTAACCTAAGATCAGCTCCTAATAAATTAGAGCGATAAATTAATAACGCTACTTCGTCTCCTGCTAATTCAGCTGCCTTTGCTTTATCCCACAAATAACTCACGTGCTTAAATTCATTTACATCCATTGTTATGTATTTTAAATTATTAAAAAAATCATTTTAACGAATTACCATATCCTACTATCAAGATAGAAAGCACTATGGTAGCTATTCCTAGAAAGATGGTTAGCGTTGTTTTTCTACTCACACTTTTCCATTCTTTTAAAACCAAACCCCACATATTGGCTACTAAAATAATAAATGACATATGCAAGATCCAAGAACTAGCGCCATTGCCCATTTTACTTTCACCCATACCATAAAAAAAGAATTGCAAAAACCAAGTGGTTCCGCCCAATGCACACAGCAGATAATTTTTTATCAACGGTGATTTTGAATTCGTATAATCTCCTATCGTTTTATTTCGAATATTTAAGATAAGGCACCAAATAAAATTAGTTGTTAGTCCACCCCAAAGAATAACTACAAAGATTACATTGTTGCGATATAAAAACTCACCCTGCCCAGGATTTGCAGCCTTCCAAACATCATTCGCTACAATACCCATAGATGTTCCCGCTTCAATTCCAAAACTAAAACAAGCACTCAATACTCCCGATACAATGGCAACTAATAAACCAATACCAATTTTAAATTCACTTCCAGAAGCATCAGTTGTAGATCCACTCAATTCTTTATCCTTCATCGCACCAGCTTTGCCACAAATAATAATACCAATCACACAAACTGCTAAGCCCAATAATACCAATTGGCCCCAAGAAGTTGCAAGCAAATTTACAATTGTATCCTTACCCTCAGTGGGCGTATAATAATAATAAATAGAGGGGATAATTGCTCCAAATACAGAACACAGTCCTAGAATAATGGAACTACCCAATGAAACACCTAAATAACGAACACCCAATCCATAAGTAAGTCCACCAATACCCCACAATAATCCCATTATAAAAGTTGAACTTAAAACTGCTGCACTTGAATTCCGAATAATATCAGCAAAACCAGGGATAGTAAGCCAGGCAGCTACTGGAGGAGCTATTAACCAAGAAAATAATCCACCTACAATCCAAAAACTTTCCCAACTCCAACCTTTCACCTTTTTATAAGGCATATAAAAGCTTCCCGAGGCAAAGCCGCCAATAAAGTGAAAAATTACACCGAGAATCACTGACATAATTCAAATGTTTATAATATAAGCAAGCTTCTATTTATAAAGTTAAATAATCCCAATTCCAAAAATTCAATTACCTGAAATCTATTTTACAGATTCTCTTTCAATCATCACTGTTTTTAATACAATGTGCTCAACGGTTGTTGAACGTTGATTGATTTGCTGAATCAAAATTTCAACCGCTTTTTTTGCAATATCCTTTATTGGTTGGGAAACTACCGAAATGCCTGGCATACCTAATCTAAAAAGATCATTGTCATCAAAACAAATTACTGAAATATCATCAGGAATTCTTTTTTCGATACTTCTCAATGCTTCTAGTCCGGCTACTCCAAGATTATTGGAGGTGAAAAAAATAGCATCCATTTTATTTTCATTTAGTTCTACAAAATCCTTTATTTCTTTAACTACTTTTTCATCCGTCAATCCAAAAGGAATTTTTTTTATTATTTGTTGATCTAATTGCAAATGATTTTGATTTAAACCTTGTTGATAGCCTTCCATGCGCTGAATCATTTGTAACTGATCAGTAAGATTGGTAACCAAAGCTATTCTTCTATATCCCTTTTTAGCCAAATAATTTACCGCTTCTAAACTTCCGTTTACATTATCGATGGTCACATATGATGAATCTAACTGTTGATAATAACGATCGATTAAAACGGCTGGTTTTTTTTCTTTTACTAATTTTTCTAACTCAGGCAACATCGCTTTGGTAGGTGCGATAATGTATCCATCCATATGTTTATCAACCAGCATGTTTAAGATATGGCGAGATTTTCCTTCATTATTCTCACTACTACAAAACATAACGGTATACCCCAATTTATCTGCTTCTTCCTCTACAATATTAGCTAAGTGGCCGAAAAAATAGTTGGAGATGTCGTCTACAATTAAACCAATGGTATTAGTCTTACCAGTTCGTAAACCTTTAGCAAAATGATTAGGGCGATAATTCATTTTTTCACCCAATGCAAGAATTTTTCTTGCCATTGCCTCACTAATCTTCATATCCTTAGCTCTACCATTGAGTACAATCGATACGGTAGTAACAGAAACACCTGCCTTTTCAGCAATATCTTTTAAGGATACTTTTTTTGTCATAGGAAAATAAGAATCAATAATTTACAAACCAGCTGTAATTTCACTAATAGCCACTGGTCTTCCTTCGAGTACAGATTTTTTAGCAGCAACTGCGATTATAGTCGCTTTCAAGCCATCGTTTCCACTAACAGGAATCGGTTCATTCTTACTCAATGCATCAATAAAAAATTGAATTTCATTTAAATAAGATGCAGCATAGCGATCCATAAAAAAATCTAATGGTAATGAATGATGAATTCCATCGGCATCAGAAATTACATTGCGGTTATGTTGATTATTATCAACCTGAATCATTCCCTTATTTCCAAATACTTCTAAGCGTTGATCGTACCCATAAATTGCCTTACGACTATTATCAATCACCGCATAGGTGTCATCTTCAAATATTAAAGTAGTTAATGCTGTATCTACATCTCCCACTTCGCCCACCTGCTTATCCACTAAAACTAGTCCTCTAGAATAAACCTCCTTCACCTCTTTTCCCATCATGTATCGAGCCATATCAAAATCATGAATAGCCATATCCATAAATAATCCTCCCGAGTTTTTAATATAATCTAATGGAGGCAATCCTGGGTCGCGACTAGTAATTTTAATTATTTGAATATCTCCAATACGACCAGCCTGAATGCTTCTGCGAGCTTGTAAAAAATCTGGATCAAAACGTCTATTAAAACCTAGCATTAACTTCACAGTAGATTGATTAGCCATATCAACCAATGCTTTGGTTCTTTCTAATGAAAGATCCACTGGCTTTTCACAAAAAATATGTTTGCCAGATTTAAGCGCCAGCTCTATCATAGGTGCATGAGAACTGGTAGGAGTACAAATTAAAACTGCTTCGACTTCAGGCATAGCCAACACTTCGTCTGGCTTAGAAGAGAAAAAAACATCTTTAAACTCTTTTTTAAATTCTTCTGCAGGATAATGAGTATCAGCTACCGCTACTACACTTACTCCTGGGAATCGAAGTAAATTTTTAAGGTGAATTTTTCCAATACGGCCCACACCAAAAATTGCAATATTTACTTTTTTCATGAACTTGATTTTATTTTTTTGGATAAGAGATGATTAAATATTTTGTTATAACCCAATACTTTTTAGGAAATCCCTATTGCGCTGCGCACAAATTTTAGGTTCGCCCATTCCTGGCAATACATCTTGCTCCACTACAATCCATCCATCATAGTTTTTGGATTCAAGAAATGTTTTGATGGCTTCAAAAGGCACATCGCCTTTTCCTAATTCGCAGAAAACACCATTACTAACTGAACCAAAATAATCCCAATGATTACTACCTGCTTGAGCAGCAACAGCTGGATTAAAATCTTTAAAGTGAACATGCCATACCCGATCATAATATTTTTCCAATGCTGCCAAAGGATTTATTCCTCCACCTAGACGGTAGTGCCCGGTATCAAAACAAAGACCCAGCAAATTCGGATTCGTGTTTGCCAAAAGTTGATCAATCTCCTCAGGAGTTTCAATATATCCACCTCCATGGTGATGAAAGACGGTACGCATACCATATTTTTCTTTTACAGCAGCAGCCAAAGCATCGGCTCCTTTTGCAATTGTTTTGTATTGCTCGTCAGTTAATAAATGTTCTTTTGTAATTCTACCCGCATTATTTGTTCTTGCTGCAACAGTACCATTATCATCTGCCAATACAATAAATGCATTGGTATATCCAGCATTGTACATCAGGCCAGCAGTTTTTAAGGCTCTTTCAATCCCCTCAGCATGAGCCGACTCGTTGAGTAAAGCAACGGGAACAAAAGCACCTAACATATCCAAATTTCTTTTACTAACTTCTTCATGTAACTGCTGTGGATCAGTAGGCATAAAATCCCAATCACCTAATTCAGTTCCTTCATAGCCTGTTTCAGTAATTTCATTTAACACCTGTTCGTAACCTAATGACTTACCTTCTAGTTCAAATTCTAAAACTCCCCAACTGCAGGGCGCATTAGCTATTTTTATTTTTTTATGATTCATAAATTCATTTTTTATTGATACTATTCTACTAAACTGAATTCCAAGTTGATTCCTAAGGATTAAAATTTACGTGTCCATTCTTTAGGCCAACGTTCTACTACTACTTTTGTTTGAGTAAAGAATTCAATGGCATGTTTACCCTGACCATGTAAATCACCGAAGAAACTTTCGTTCCAACCACTAAAAGGAAACTGAGCCATTGGAGCGGCGATACCAATATTGATGCCTATATTACCCGCCATCGCTTCACTGCGGAATTTTCTAGCACTACTGCCACTGTTAGTAAATAAACAGGCCATATTGCCATATCTATTTTGATTAATAAATGCTATCGCATCTTCCACCGTTTTCATGTGCAACAAACTCATCACGGGTCCAAAGATTTCTGTTTTAATCAAATCGCCAGTCAAAGAAAGATTTTCAATAATGGTAGGACTAACAAAATTTCCAGATTCAAAACCACCGACTTTTTTATTTCTTCCATCTAACAATAAAGAACCTCCTTCTGCCACTCCTTGATCAATGAGCGATTCAATTCTCACTTTACTATCATTACTAATAACTGGCCCCATTTCGATACCCGAATTCAAACCATAGCCCACTGTCCTTGACTTAGCAGCTTCATATAACGACTCTTTAATTTTACTATTTTCTTCTACAGTAATTACTACGGAAGCTGCTAAACATCTTTGTCCAGCACAACCAAATACACTATCAGTAATAATTTGGGAGGTCATTTCAATATCAGCATCCGGTAAAACCACCACAGGGTTTTTTGCTCCACCTTGCGCTTGCACTCTTTTACCATTAGCGGTACCTTTTGCATAAATATATTTTGCTACAGCAGTACTACCTACAAAACTGATTGATTTTACCAAAGGATTTTCTAGTAACTCATCAACACTAGCTTTACCACCATGTACCATATTGATTACCCCTTTAGGTAAATCTAATTGGTGCAATAATTCAAAAATTTTCATCATCGTCAAAGGAACTTTTTCTGACGGTTTGATGATCATACTATTTCCAGTTGCAATTGCATAGGGTAAGAACCAGAAGCTAATCATTGCAGGAAAATTGAAAGGAGCGATACAAGCAGTAACGCCCAATGGTTGACGAATCATAAATTCATCGATCCCTGTTGCAACATTTTCTAAAAATTCACTTTGCATTAGCATAGGTGCGCCACAAGCAACCTCTACATTTTCAATAGCTCTTTGTAATTCTCCACTAGATTCTGCTAATGTTTTACCACATTCCAATGTAATTAATCTAGCAATCTCATCTCTGTTTTCTTCCAGTAATTGCTTTAATTTAAAGAGTGGTTGAATTCTTTTTAAGACCGGCACATTTTTCCATTCTAAGTAGGCAGCCTGTGCAGCTACTACTGCATTAGCAACATCTTTTTGCGTTTCATTTCCATAAGGGACTTTAGCGAGTACTTCCTGCGTTGCAGGATTAACTACATTAATAGATTCAGATCCGCTACTATTTACCCAAGCACCATTAATGTAATTCTGTAATAGATTCATAAAATAATTATTTAAAAAAATGGAGGATAGATTTAATGAATTAAAAATTGTTATTGATTAATAATATTTTTGAGTTGATTTATTTTTAACTAATTGATCATGTGCTTTTTTAACTTTTTTACTAGTTGAAATTTGAGCCACTGGAACCTCCCACCAAGCGTAGCCACCTACTCTTTCTTCACGATCAGTTTCTACATAAATGACCGTAGTATTTTTTATTTTTTTAGCCTCTTCTAATGCAACTTTTAATGAGGCAGTAGTAGTCGCTTTTATTACCGTAGCGCCCATACTAGCTGCATTAGCAGCCAAATCAACCGGAAGGTATTTACCATCTAGTTGACCTGTTTTTTCATTGCGATATAGATATCTAGTACCAAAACCATCTGTACCCAACGATGCGGATAATCCGCCAATACTTGCATATCCATTATTGTTGATCAAAATAATCGTCAGTTTAATATTTTCCTGAATAGCTGTAATAATTTCTTGAGACATCATAAGGTAACTCGCATCGCCTACCATTACATATACTTCCCTAGATGGGTCAGCCATCTTAGCGCCTAAACCGCCGGCAATTTCATAGCCCATACAAGAGAAGCCGTATTCTAAATGAAAACCTTTTGGATTTCGAGTTCTCCATAATTTATGTAGATCACCTGGCAAACTACCTGCAGCGCAAAGTACCATGTCATTAGCAGCACTAGCAGTATTCACCGCTCCTATCACTTCTCCCTGACTAATAGGAAGTCCATGATTTTTAGCATATACTTCTGATACTTTTTTATCCCATTGTTTATTATGTTTTACCACTTGATTACCAAATGCTGCAGGTACTTTATAATTTTTCAATAAAGAAATCAAATCACTTACAATCTCTTTAGCATCACCCACTAGTGCAATAGCTGAATGTTTGAAGGCGTCAAACTCAGCCACATTTATATTTATAAATTGAACTGATTTGTTTTGAAATGCTGCTTCGGAAATAGTTGTAAAATCGCTATATCTCGTTCCTATTCCAATCACCACATCAGCAGTTGCGGCAATAGCGATAGCTCCAGGTGTACCGGTAACTCCAGCTGCACCAAGGTTTTGAGGCTCATCATATCGAAGACTACCCTTTCCAGCAAATGTTTCTGCAACAGGAATACCTGTAGCGTTTACTAATTTTTTTAATTCAGCAGTAGCCCCACTATAAATAACTCCACCACCTGCAATGATCAAAGGCTGTTTAGCTTTTTTAATTATTTCAACGGCTTTTTGCAAGGCAGACTTATCAGGACGATTACGCTGAACCTGCCATATTCTTTTTTCAAAAAAACTAGCAGGAAAATCAAAGGCTTCAGCTTGCACATCCTGAGGAAAAGAAATAGTAACCGCACCCGTTTCTACTGGAGAAGTTAATACGCGCATTGCTTCGGGTAAAGAAGTAATCAACTGCTCTGGACGATTAATTCTATCCCAATATTTTGATACTGGCTTAAAACAATCATTCACAGAAATATCTTGTGACGAATTACTTTCTAATTGCTGTAACACTGGAGCCACCTGCCTTGTCGAAAAAATATCGCCTGGTAATAGTAATACAGGAATTCGATTAATCGTAGCTGTAGCAGCACCTGTAATCATATTGGTAGCACCCGGACCGATAGAAGAAGTGCAGACCATTGCCCCTAATCTATTTTTGGTTTTCGCATAGGCAATAGCGGTATGAACCATCGCCTGCTCATTTCTACATTGATAATATTTAAAGGAGGTATACTGAAGCAATGCCTGACCAATACCTGCTACATTTCCATGTCCAAAAATACCAATACAACCTCCAAAAAATGGTTGTATCTGCCCATCTCTTTCTACATATTGATTTTGCAAAAAAAGTATAGTTGCTTGCGCAGCTGTATATCGTTTTGTTTTAGTTGCCATATAATTTATGATTTAGACGTATTAATAATAAATTGATTGTTAAATTAAAACCCACCTCTTGATTCAATTAAATTCATCGCTTCAGCATAGGTTGGCATATCGTTAGCGCAACCAGGTTTTTGAACTACCCAAGCTCCCGATGCATTACCCATTCTACAAGATTTGTATAAATCCCATCCTTGTAAATGACCAAATATAAAACCACTTGCAAATGCATCCCCTGCTCCTAATACATTTAGGATTTCTACAGGAAAACCAGGTACATCCATGGGTTCCGTATTCTTTGTATAAATAGTAGCACCCTTAGAACCTTTTTTAACAATCAACACTTTGACACCAGTAGCTAGAATTTTTTTAATGGCATCATCCAAATTGCCTTTTATCTCTGGTGCAGAAATTTGTTGATGTGCAATAGATACCTGCGAGGCATCTTGTAAAGTAGCCGCAAGAATTTCTTCTTCTGTACCTAGCGCAATATCCACCTTAGGCAATATAGCTCTAACCATTAATCCAAATGAACGAATATCCTTCCATTGATCAGCACGAAAATCTATATCCAATAAAACTTGTACTCCATTTTCAGCAGCTTGTTCCACTGCATAAAAAACAGCACTCCGCGAAGGCTCAATATTAAGTGCAGTGCCAGATATTTCTAGTAATTTAAAATTTTTAATTCCGGCTGCTTTCACATGATCAATTGTCATCTGAGAATCTGCAGCATTATCACGATAATAAACCAAAGGAAATCTATCGGGCGGTTCAATACCCAATAACACTGCGCTAGTTCTAGCTCCTTCGATTTGAGGAATAAATTCAGTATTTACTTTTTCTTTTTTTAAAAAATTAAGTAGAAAATCTCCTGGCTTATCTTTTCCTACTGCAGTTAATAAAGTAGTTTTTAATCCAAGCCTTTGGGCTCCCACAGCAATATTGAGAGGTGACCCTCCAACAAAGGCATTAAATCCTTTAATGTTCACAAAATCTTCTCCAATATCTTGAGAGTAAAGATCAATTGAAGAACGACCCATGGTGATAATATCCATAACAATTTTTATTTAAAGATTATTTAGAGGATGATTGATTATTCATATCGGCAGTTACCATTGGAATTCGTGGATCTTTTCCTTTCCAAGAATTAAAAAGCCATTCGTGATCTGGATCAGTGGTATTGGCTAAAGACTGATCACTTCCTGCAAGAAAATTGAGGTAATAACAATTGTATCCATGTTCTGCAGCCACCGGATGATAGCCTTTAGGAACTAAAACTGCATCATTTGTTTTTACTTTCATTATTTCATCTAAACTTCTGTCATCCGTATACACCTGCTGAATGGCATAGCCTTCAGGCTTTTCTATTTTATAAAAATAAATTTCTTCTAAGCAAGCTTCCAAAACTTTTCCATCGGCAGCAACTTTGCGTTCATCATGTTTATGAGCAGGAAATGAACTCCAATTACCAGCAGGAGTATACACTTCAACTGCCACAATTTTTTGACATTTAAATCCAGGTTCAATTAAACTATTGATTTGCCTTGTAGCACTATCTCCACCGCGAATTTCAATCGCTGCTTCTTCTGGCGTTTTAAATCTCGCAGGAAAATCGGTATCACTCGCAACCCAACAGGTAGCAATATCTAATACCTCACTTACTGCAGTAAGTGAAAAAGAGCTATGACGGGGTAAATACAAAGTATGCGCAATACCATTAAATACACTCGTTCTTCCATTGACAGTTTCCCAACTACCCTTGTCAGTAACTACAGAATAATTGCCGCTTAATAAAATAATTGCAAACTCATTTTCTCCCGTATCACCTGAATATATTTCACCCGCTTTCATTAATCTTGCTTCCATATTAAGATGTTCCCATCCTGCATCTTTTGCAAGAATTCGATGGTAAACTCCAAAGCCCTTATTCGACTCTCTAACCAACGGATATTTTTTACTTTGAATCATAGTTTATAATTTAAAATCTAAAGATTTTCCAGAAGCCCCTAAAATATCAAATCGTTTACACATAAAATTTTGATAGGCTTCCATATATTTTTTTCCCGGCAATACTGGATCAAAAAGTTCAGGTGTGGTAGCAAAAAATTCTCTATGCACTCTAGTCCATAATAAACGGAGATCAGTAGCTATGTTTACTTTGCAGATACCAAAAGAAATAGATTGCTGTAATTCACTATCCGTAACGCCAGCAGCATCTTGCTGTAAGTTTCCACCGTATTGATTAATTAAAGCCACTTCATTTTTATCGACTGAAGAACTTCCATGTAATACTAAAGGGTAAAGTGGTAAAGCTTGTTGAATCGCTGCTAAAATATGAAACTGCAAACCCTGACCTCCACTAAATTTATAGGCGCCATGACTAGTGCCTACTGCGATAGCCAAACTATCGCAACCCGATCGCTCTACGAATTCTTTTGCTTGTTGAGGATTAGTATACAATGCATCTTTGTCGTCAATACTCATATCATCTTCTACTCCACTAAGTACACCCAATTCAGCCTCTACTACTACACCTTTAGCATGCGCTTTTTCTACTACCAACTTTGTTCTACAAATATTTATTTCAAATGGATCATGAGAAGCGTCAATCATTACAGAGGTATACCCATTTTCAATTGCATCAAATGCATGAGGTTCAGTGCCATGATCTAAATGAATAGCATAAACTACTTCAGGATAAATTTGTGCAGCAGCATTGATCATCGATAGCAACATGGTGGGAGTAGCATAGTTGCGGGCTGCTGGAGTTAGTTGCACAATGATTGGAGCATGCGCTTTTTGAGCAGCAGCGAATAAACCATGCACCTGCTCCATAGTAAATACATTTACAGCTGCGATAGCATATTTACTATAACAATGTTGATACAACAAGGAAGGAGATACTAGCATTTCAATCGTTTAAAAGAGATACAATTCAATTAGAAAAACATAGGTTTATCGTTCAACTAAAACGTTAAACTAAGCTATAATCATGAGGTAGAAAAAAAAATAAGCCGAATGTTAATAAAAAGGGAGGAAAGATCTAAACCGCCTCAGATTAATTATTTTTAAATACGATCAAGGGGCAGCTAACCGTAGCAAGATATACTGCATTTTGAGGTTTGTCTGAATTGTAGCATTCCCAGGGTGCACCAAATTCTGCCCCCTTTCTATAATCACCCGCACGCAAATCATCGATATATTCTTTGGCTAATTGCTTGGCTGCAGCAATATCCACTTTGGCAATAGCATAGCAAACCCATCCAGTTGAGGTTCCCCAATAGGCACCGTTTTGATATGAATTTTTTTGAGCTAAACTAAATTCCCAAGCTGTTGAACTACTAAAATCATCCGTAGTGAGAATATGTCTTATATTCCCTTTACTAGCTAAACTACCCTTTTGGTATGCCTCTCGAAGAAACTGACAAGATTTTTTTTGTTGATCTCCTTCTAGTATACCTAAATAAACTGCTAAAGACGTACTCCACACATCTGCCTGCTTACCCTTACCAGTAGACGCAAGTAACATTCCGCGAGCATCTGCAAATACAGCAGGTATCTGTTGCTTTAATTTCGCTGCAATATTTTGATAAAATTTGGCTTTATCATTTTTGCGAAGGCGATTAAATAATTCAGCTAGTTCAAGTGAGGCTTGATATTTTAGTAAGGAAGGAAAACAAAGTTCGCCAGTAATATTGATCACATCTCTGAATCCAAAATCAATTCCTCTAAAATCATCGGTAGTATTTACTAAAACACCTTCCAACTTAGTAGGAGGCACTTTGTAAGCCATCTCCAATCGGTCAATCAATCTTGTTCCATTAATTTCTTTTAATAAAAAATCGGAGCTATTAGAGCCTACAATATATTGATAGGCCATATGAATAAAATAATATTGATCACAATATGGCGGCGTCATACCCCAAGTCTTTCCGCCCTGATTTGAATAGTTGTATGTTCCAGGAAAAAAAATGGGTTTACTATCATCTATTCTAATATGATCTGGTATGGCACCAACAGGAATCATACTTCCTGAAGCAGAAATCCAGGTTTGATCACACTGGGTAGCAGCCGTCAATAAAAGCATTTGCTTTTGTTCCTCAGTTGATACAAAACCTGTTTCAATAGACATCGCATAATCCCTTATCCAAAAAGCAGGATAAGTTCCTCTACCACCTGGACGAATCAAAGTAATACCGGTAGTATTGGGGCCAAAATCCTTAGAAATTATTTGACCGGGATAAATTCTAGCACTATCCATCACCGCTTTAGTAAGGCCTCTCAAATAATTGAAGTCTTCCGTAGCCAACAACCTATCATTACGAATTTCTTGTGCATTTAAATCAAGAAAAAATAATAGAGCGAATAGTAAGGAGGAAATATTTTTCATAATCCGATTAAATGAAACATTATTTTATCAATGAATAGCATCTACCCCTATTCCTAATAATTTGAAGGCTATTTTATCTAAATTTATTTTATCCCCTTTTAAATGTATTGTCCGATGAAGATGATGAATTGATTCACCTGCACCCAAAGATGCAGCGGGTGATGAACTTTCCAATTCATAAAATTGTCCCATTTGTTTACCCTCTATTGGACCGTCATTATAGGCATTAACCGCATCTCCTGAAAATGGATCATTTTGAATCTCCCATAATGAATTAACATACTCATTTGCCCCTTTGGGTAATGTAAATTGAGCAATAGTTAATACCTTATTTTTCGAATCATAACTTGCTACCAAAGGAAGAGCCCTAGAAGGAGATAATCCTATTTTACTTCTACATTTAGCATCTGCTTTAAAAAGTATAATACCCTCTTGAACTTGCAACCTTTCTGATGGCACTTTACCAAAATAATCATCGGTAACCACTTTGCCCAATTTAGCAACATCGCCTTGTTGATAGGGAACTGCAATAGTTGTTTGCTCAGTTGCATTAAGCATACTCAACACCCAAATAGAAAGCATTCCAGTCTTTTTATCCCAAGCATTTTTACCTAAATTAGTAATAGAGTTATTAGACTCAAATGCAACCGCTTGAACTCCTTCAGGAACTGCAATGCCGATGGCCTTTTCAATGGCAGCTTTATTTAATAGACTAATTGATCGATTTACTTTAAGGTCAAATTTATTGCCAGAATAATTTTCTAAATGCATCTCTTTTTCAAAAGATACAGCCGACTTGGAAGACGATACCATGTTAAAGGGTTCCGTATCTATTTCTTTGGGCACATACCAATGATCAAATGTAAACTCTACTCCTTTTTTAAAATAAATTGAAAACTGTCCACCTTCAGGCCCCATCCAAAAACGTTCTTCTCCACCAAAAACATTAAAATGCTCTACGGCTTTTTCTGCGGCTATAAATTCATGATTGACCCAGCCAAAACTTATCCCTTCATTTCCCTGAGCACTGCTTGTCATTACTCTACCTTGATAAGCTGGAAGAACAATCACCTTAGCGCCCGTTCCTTCCTCTTCCAATAACACTAAATCTTTATGGTACTTTTTTAGAAAATCAAGGTCGTATCCAAAAGTTCCTTTTGTAAATTCTTGTTGCGAATCAACTGCCATTGTTGTTTGTTTTGATGAATTACTCATTTCATTACAAGATAATAGAGCAAACAATAATATAAAAAATAAAAATACCGAATACTTTTTCATGTATAGCTTTTTATTGGTTTTAGAATTATCAAGCAAGCTGAAAATATATTCTAAAGAACCTTTACTTACTATTCAAAGCTCTTTTTATTTAATTTATCCAAGTCTATTTTACATACCATATTATTTCATCAAAGTCCATCTGGAAAAGGGACTGGCTGACCAGTTTTTTTAAATCGAGGCATTGGAGCTTTCCATTGACGTAATTGAGTAGAAAGCAAAGTGGATAATTCCCTCAGTTTAACGGTATTCTGCTCTGAAAGATCATTATTTTCTCCTATATCAACCGATAGGTTATACAATTCTTTCTTACCTGTCCGCATACTGTAAATCATTTTCCAATTTCCTTTTCTAATAGCACTATAATAATTTATACCAGGTCCATCCTTATCAATCCATTTATTAGGATAATGCCAAATTAAGGATCTACTAGAATCAGAAAAAGATGCATTTGACAAAATTGGAAGAAGACTTTTACCATCTATTGATTGAGGTAATTTATATTTTTTAATTCCAGCCATTTGTAAAATAGTAGGAAAAAAATCTTCTATCATTACATATTGATTAGCTATTGAATTTCCTCGAACAACACCCGGCCACTTTACAATCATCGGTTCTCGAATACCCCCTTCATATACCGAACCCTTTCCTGCCTTAAGCGGTAGATTTTGAGTATGTTCTTTACCTGCTCTAAGTGGAGAAATACTCAACCCTCCATTATCACTCATGAAAATAATAATTGTATTGTGATCTACTTTTTTTTCTTTCAAGTAGTTCATAATATCACCCAAGCTTTTATCCATCCCCTCAATTAGAGAAGCGTATTTTGCCTCTGTACTATCCATTCCCTTTTCCAAGTATTTTTTAATAAAACGAGGGTCCGCCATAATAGGCGTATGGATTGCATAATGGGCCATATTTAAATAAAAGGGGCTTTTATTTTGAATAGGAGCATCCAATGCTTTGATAGCTTCTAATGTTAAGGCTTCGGTTAAAAAAGTATCTGTTCCAAAATATTCTTCTAGATCAGGAACAGCTTGAGCAGTAGATTTACCTGGAATATTACCATAATTATCTTTCCCATAATAACTCTGCGGATGACCAGCTGAATGTCCAGAAACATTCACCATAAAACCCATATTATATGGATTGGCACCAGGAGTGCCCATTGATGCCCAATGAGCCTTACCTACATGTATCGTATAATATCCAGCTTCTTTTAAAAGGATAGGAAAAGGTATTGCATAGTAAGTTTTTTCTATACCTGGAATTGGACTTAATCCATTGACATTCCAGTCGGCCGGACTCAGTTGATCGTCCTTACTATCTGTATTATTATTTTTCCAAGGAGATGTCCAGTTGGTAATTCCAAGATGAGTACTATTCACTCCAGTAAGCATACTCGATCTTGAAGGAGTGCATACAGGAGCCGAATAAGCATTGGTAAATTTCATTCCCTCCTTTGCCAACCGCTCCATATTGGGCGTATGATAAATTTTATTCAAAGAGGTTGACTGATTCCAAAAATTTACAGAACAATCTTGCCATCCCATATCATCTACAAGAAATACAATGATATTAGGTCTAGTTTGAGAATAAAGAGATATACGAAATCCTAACAATAAGAATAAAAAAAACTGTTTCATTTTTTATTTTTTATAATCTATTGTACTATAGCAATTAAAAATGAAACAGTTCAGTAGATTAACCTATTTCTTTTCTTCAAAATAATTAGCTCCCCAAATTTTATATCTTGCATACTGCGCCTTCATTTTATCTTGAAAAGCAGGCCAATCCTTATTTTCCTTTGTAGACCACAATACTTCACTCAAAGCACTTAAGCGAGGGAATAATTGATACTCTGCTTTCGATGGATTGGCAACATATTCAGTCCATAAATTTCCCTGGGCACCCAATACATAATTTGCTTGTTCAGCATTTAATTCTTTGGGAACGGGCTCATAACTATATACTTTTTCAAATGGTAAAAATCCACCAATGGTCACTGAATCCATATTTTTTGTTTGAGCTTTATCCAAGTATACATGACTTCCAGGAGTCATAATAACTGTATGATTTTCCTTTGCAGCAGCAATACCTCCTTCCTCACCTCTCCAACTCATCACTATGGCATTAGGCGCAAGACCTCCTTCCAATATTTCATCCCAACCGATCAATGTCCTTCCTTTTTTATTGATATATTTTTCAATTCGCTGAATAAAATAGCTTTGTAAACCATGTTCATCCTTCAGTCCTTTTTCTTTAATCATCTGTTGACAAAATTCACTTTTTTTCCAAGCATCTTTTGGACATTCATCCCCACCAATATGGATATATTTTGAAGGAAATAATGCAATCACCTCATCTAATACATCTTCTAAAAATTTAAAAGTATATTCTGTAGGAGCGTATACATCAGTATGCACTCCCCAAGTTTCTTGAACTAATTTTACTCTTCCAGATTCTAATTCAAGTTTACTTTTATTAGAAATCATATTAGCTGGAATAACTGTTTTATTGTCTGGGAAACTGCTCAACAAAGGATAGGCAGCAATAGCAGCACCACTATGTCCAGGCATTTCAATTTCTGGAATAACCGTTATAAATCTTTGCGTTGCATAGGCAACAATATCTTTCACCTGCTCTTGAGTATAAAAACCTTCATCTACAGTATTATCACTTCCCTTTCCAGGATACCTTCCTATAATGGTACCATTTCTCCTTGAACCTACCTTAGTTAGATTAGGATACTTTTTAATTTCAATTCTCCAACCTTGATCTTCAGTTAAATGCCAATGGAAATAATTGATTTTATGTAATGCTAGATAATCAATGTATTTTTTAATAAATGAAACAGGAAAGAAATGACGACATACGTCCAACATAGCACCACGATAAGCAAAACGTGGCTCATCTTCTATGTCTACCGCAGGAATAATTAAAGATTTACTTTTTTCTAAAGGAAGCAATTGTATCAATGTTTGCATTCCATAAAAACTTCCCACTGCAGAACTTCCAGAAATTTGAATACCATTAGTCCCAGATTGAATCTTATAGGCAGAAGCCGTAAGACCATCTTCTTGATTACCACTTGAAATAGTTATGCTTTTATCAGCGTCAGTAGAAACTTGCTTCAATTTGATACCATAATATTCTTCCAAATACTTACTTAAAAAAGAAGCAGTGGCATAATCTTTTTTATCTTTCACCACCAATTTAGTAGCCGAGGTAATAGTAAATTTATCTTTTTTAGTAATGACAGATAAAGGCTGAGGTATAATATTTATTTGTTGAGCAAATAACGCTGAACAGCATAAAACATAAGTACAAATAAGCGTAACTGATTTTAACATGGCTTCGATTTTTATTGATGATACTTTTAATCCGATTAAAATATAGGATGAATTTAGAACTTATAAATAATAATTTTTATAAATATCAGATATTTTTTTTAAACCAAACTACATAATGTATAATTTTCAAAATAGGTAGTAATGATCTATTCGTAACCCAATCCTTTATTGAGTCATAAAGTGCCAATTAAAATCACCGTAAGACCAAACCCTAGCGCCCGAAGGAATAGAAACAGCACCTTGAAGTACTCCGGCAGTATCTTTTTTTACTGACAAAGTAATTCTAGTGAATTTACCTTTTTCATAATCAAAACTTTCGCCATCGTCATCGTACAATTGAAAGGAACTTTCTTTTTGACCATAGTACCTGACTTCAACTGGCAATTTTCCTTTCCCAATACTTAAAACAGAAGGAGTCATTGGTATAATCCCTCCATCACGAACATAAACAGGTATGATATCTAGGCCTGGTGCAATGGTTAAAACCTCTTCTTCACCCGCCAATTTTCCAGTATAAAAATCATACCATTTCCCTTTTGGCAATACCACCTTTCTACTTTTTTGACCTGCAAATAAAGGGGCTACTAATAGATCATCCCCCACCATAAACTGATCCTTTATTTCATGCTTAATAGCTTTAGCATAAGGGTTATCTACAGAATTAAGTTTTCCATTTTCAATGGTAGCGTTCACATTAAAACCTGGAACTAAATTCATCGCTTTAATGGGTGGTGTACCATAAAAAGCATAGTCAGCATAGTTTGTATAGAGATAAGGTATCAATTGCATTCTTAGATTAGCAATATCTTGTACCTGCTTTTCAACTTCAGGAAATGACCATGGTTTAGTTCCATCAGACCAAGCATTAATCATTGCTAATGGAGAAAAACATACTGTTTGCATTCTTCTTAACCACTCTTCAGATGATGCGGAACCTCTTACTTCGGGTGTCCAAAGAACACCAATAAAGGAGCTATTAATCATTGCCGTTATGAAATCAGGATGACTATAATAATCATTGTATATCACATAAGGAAAAGAAGAAGCCCCTGCATTTGATCCTCTTACCAAACCATAGGTTCGAGTATTTTTTTGGCGATATAAATTAGCAGTCACTTGCTGCATCATCATCGCATAAGTTTGGCGCATTTGTTCGGCAGAATTTCCTGAAGGAAATCTGGTTACATCAGGCCAAAGCCAATTATCGTAGCCATCATTCTCGTCCATTTTAAATCCACTTACCCCTTTACTCAATAAATATTTTGTAAAATGTTGAGCAACTAATTTTTGTACTTGAGGCATTGAATAATCAGGTACCACCCCTGTCCACACAGTATGAGAAGCAGTATAAGGCAGGATTGGTTTATACAATTCTCCATCAGGAGAGATAAAAGGATTCATCCATAGATTAGCATAAACTCCTCTATTTTTTAGACTGTCCATTAATACTTCAGGATGAGGAAATCTCCCTTTATCCCATTCATAAGTACAGGGATAAGCTTTGCTTTGCCAGCCAGGTTCAAGTCCAATTACCGTTAATGGAAACTGATGCGCTGCATATTCTTTTACTTCATTCATTACATCTATTTCGCTGTAAAGAGTTGGCGTACGATGCCAAAAGCCTAATCCCCATTTGGGAGGTAGGCAGCCTCCTCCATTAAACAAATTATATCGACGCACTGCATCCAAAGGAGTAGGGCCACCAAAAACAATAAGCTCAGCACCTGCTGCAGGAATTAATATTTCAATATTATCTGAATAGGGACTAGCACTCCATTTCCTATCCGTATTTCTATCTCTAATAACTGGAGGATGCTTACTATCCTTTTCAACAGCAGTACCTACCCATACATCAATATATCTTGCAGCATTTATTAAAACACCATACCCTTTTGAAGAAATATAAAATGGAACAGGAGCATGATTTCGACCATTGTCTTGTCCACCATAATGATCCATATGCAAACGCATAATCCGACCACGCTGTTCTACTGTTTTGAAATTTAAACCCAACCCAAAAATCTTTTCGCTACTATCCAATGGGAAATGCAAATATGTTTTTCCATCAATAATAGTAGCTTTTATATCATTTTCAGGGAGAGGAAAATTAACAGCTTCCATTAATTGCAAAGCGCCTATTCGCGGCTTTGTTTGGATAGCAGTATAAAAATTAAAGGGATCAGGTTTACCCACTTTAGCACTCCAAACACCTGGTGCAACTGATTTCCATGCAATATTGGGTTGTGCGATTACTGAGTTACATGAAAGAAACAAAAATAAAACAAGCAAATTTTTCATACTCTTTATTTAATAAAATTTATACTTCGCCGTAAGTACCCAAATCATTTTCTTTTTCTAAATACCGCTGTAATAAGACCATTTGATTGGAGGCTCTTACTAAGTTTTGACCTTCATATTTTGCTCCATAATAAATATCATCATTGATATGATCTGTTATAAATCTGAGTGCCTGCATATAAATCATAAACTTACCTGCATAAAAAAAATATTTATTTTCTTTTTCAGTTAATTCATGCTTCATTTCTTCTTTATAGCCATTAATTATCGCCTTGTAAAATTCATCTCTGACTATAATTTTACTGAAATCTTTTTCTTCCTCGCTAACAGGACATAGATAGGTGCGAAGCATATCACCTACATCACTAATAAAATATCCAGGCATCACTGTGTCTAGATCAATTACGCACAAACCTTTATCCTGATTATCAAAAAGTACATTACTAATTTTAGTATCGTGATGGGTAACCCTCCTTTTAAAGGCAGGATCAGAAAGCATAGCAGTGTATACCGATACGATGGATTGATATTTCACCACCTGCTCAATTACATCCTTAGCAGCAGCCATCCTTTCTTTATTCCCGTTTTCTAATGCAGTTAAAAATTGTTCATATCGCAGACCAAGATCATGAAAAGAAGGAATGGTAATACTAAGATTTGAAATATCCAGTTTAGAAAGTAGTCGAGTAAATCTTCCAAATTGTAGTGCCGCTTCATAGGCCTGATTAGGATTTTCACCTACCTGCTTAGCATGAGACCCAGCTACAAAAGGAAACATTCTATAATACCCAGAAGACGGAATATATAAAAGATCATCGCCTTGAATGGTAGACAAGGGCGCAACAAAATGGTAGTTTGGCCAATTCGCTTTAAAATAATCAGCAATCAACCGAATATTGGAAGCGATATTATGAGGTTTAGTAAATACATTATCATTTACCCGCTGCAAAATATATTCCTTTCCGTTTTCAGAAACCTTCCAAGTATTATTAATCAAGCCTCCACCAAATGGAATCAAGTTTATTGAG
>Ga0222712_10000609_pt1 | contig 46388 bp, 46 predicted proteins | sample C33_657DmetaG_FD_165043 | JGI IMG/M metagenome (GOLD analysis project Ga0222712, IMG submission 165043) | Estuarine water microbial communities from San Francisco Bay, California, United States - C33_657D | ecosystem: Environmental > Aquatic > Marine > Unclassified | place: USA: California... | reverse complement strand
TGCCGTATTCGCTTGCATTCTCGCTCGTCATAGCGAAGCCACCCCCGTTATTCGAGCGATTCTAAAGGTGGTGATCTCACCGGTTGCATGATCGCGCGCCAAAAGTGAGCCGGCTGAGAGCTTGAGTGGGTCGATGATGCGGTGCGAAATCAAGCCATTGTTATCGGCATAACCAATCGAGAGGGATTTATCTCGTGAGTGAGTCAGGTGGTGGCTCAAAATTTCAAGTGTTTCATTTGCTGTCGTGCGTGGCAATTCACCGAGTGCTGACGCGGTGATATTTCGAAGAGTGCTCTGACGATGGCTAGATTTTTCTCCAGTGCGTAACGTGCGCAGCGCGCCATTAAGTGCGATCTCATCAGGTAGATCTATCTCACCGACGATTCGAGGTGGACGCGCCTTTGTCTGCGCGCGCATGATCCGTGGTCCGGTCAGAAGAATTCCCTTTGAGTCCTCTACGGCTGGCAGATAACCTGCGTTGCGCAAGATATTCACCGCATCATCAACTTCAAGATCGCAGATGATTACCTCGGTCGCAATTTTTCTAAAGCCAAGTCCTTCAAGTTTCTTATCTCCAATAATCGATGCGATCACTGATTGATCCTCACATCGAATAAATGAGGTTGTAGCCCCCACTCGTAATTTTCCATGTTTCTTAGCTACATCTGCAATGAGATATTCAAGAGGTTGCGGCATTGGTGTCTTTGATGTTGCTTTGAGGAATTTTGCAATGTCATCACCAGTTTTACCGTGGTCAAGTGCTCTGCGAATCGTGGCATCGCTAAATCTAAAGACTGTCGCGCCGCCTCGAGATTCAACATCTGCAAGAAGTGCCATCTCTTGAGCAACTGCTTGCGCGAGTGGCCCAGGAGCAATCGCGGTGTTATCACTTTGAATAAGTATGTGATCAACCTCGGCTGGAAGATCTGCATTAATCCTTTCAAGCGACTCACCTGCGAGAAGTGCTAAACCATAATCAGAGATCACTGATTGACCTGTGATTCCGAGCCATTCAGCTTCGCGTAGCGTGTATTCAATATAAGCAGCCGGCACGCCACCTGTGCGCTTTGCAGGTCTCCGCCATTGAGCGGCGCTAATTAATGAATCTGCAGTTACCGCGCCCGCCTGATTCTCTCTAAGAAGTGAAAGAGTGAGCGAACGAATCGACGCCGCGTTCACGCGATCGAGTTCTGGTCCAAGGGGAGCAATATTCTTCGTTGTTTCATTTCCAACAAGACCGCTCACGCGCGAGGTGGTTAGCCAGGCAGATGCTAGAGAAGACCATTGGTCTGATGGGCGTTGGGTTAACCAGATATCAAATTGTGTCGTCGGCAAGATGCGATCATCTGGATCAATCGTAAGTAGTGCGGTGACATAACAAAGCTCTGCGACAAACGCCGCGCAACTTTCATCTACCCCTAAATGGAACGCCAGAGCTTTGAGGTCTCGTACTCCCAAACCGCCCGAACGTAGCGCTGAGGGTGGATCTTGAGCCCAGAAATTAAGGACCTCTTCTACCCAGCGTAAAAATGTTGTGACGTTTGCGATGGCAGCGCTATTTACATTCTTGCGATCTTTAACCGCAAATGAATATGTGATCTCAGGTGAGTTGATCTTCTGCTCTTTATGAATCTTGCCACCACGCAGAGCAATTGCAACTTCACGAGGCATCACAACAATTGTCTGGCTGTAGGGAATCAAGAATCCTTCTTCAAGACACCATTGCACACCTGCACTAGGTTTCTTAATATCTCCAACGCTTCCACGTGGAGGTCCCCATGCCATCGCATCAAGAATCTTCTTTGCACCCGCTGGAGCATCAGTAAGTTTTTTAAGATTGAGCTTTGCCATTGATGGTGGACCAAGCTGTGCAACCTCGTTACCTAATAATTCACGTAACGTCGTAGGCATACGTAGTCCATCGTGGGCTGGATAGATAAGGCCACGTTCAATCAAGCCTGGAATAACAAAGAGTGCAGGCTTATCGGTAAGGGCGGCAATAGTTTTTTCGGCAAAGGGTTCAGCGGCAACTGCGCACGCTTCGAGTACTTGGAATTGCCATGTATTCAGTGCATCTATTGCTCGGGCAAGTGAAGGCGCAGATGATGCGCGAACTGCAAGACTTGCCATATCTGGAGGAACCGGGGCAATTAAATCCGGGCGATGAGAAAAGAGTTGTAAAAGGCCAGCATCATCTAACCCACGTAGGTAGTCAGTAAATGATCGAATTTCCATAACCTGCCTACATTAATGCAGAAAGGGTGTAGACGTTAAATCAATTCCTATCGTGAGCGACGACGAGGCGTGATGAGGGCGGCAATTGAAGCAAGGCGAGAGATGGCAGGCCCAAGAAAGCGGTTAATTTTGCGAGCACGTCTAAAATCGTGAATCGGCCACTTCTCGCGCGTTGCCCAAATTCTAAGTTTGGCATCTGGGTTGATGACCGATGGATTTCCAACAGCTTCTAAGAGAGGCAGATCGTTGTGGCTATCTGAGTACGCAAAACATTGAGATAGATCAAAGCCACGTTCACTCGCAATTTTTTCAAGAGCAAAGGCTTTCTCACGACCATGTAGAAGAGGTCCATTCATTTCGCCTGTGTAGACACCGTCAAGTATTTCCGCCTTACTGCCGAGTGCACCTGTAAATCCAAGACGTTTTGCAATCAGAGTTGCCATATCTTCCGGGGCTGCTGTGACTAACCACACTTCAACATTGTCAGCGAGATGTTTCTGTGCAATTTCAATCGTTCCTTGCCACAGAGCTGGTGAAACGAACTCGTCATAAATTTCTTGTCCAAGTTTTTGGATCTCTTGGACATTATGTCCACCGATGAAGCTGGTTGCGGCATTCTGAAATTTGACGATCTCTTCCTTCTTCTCAGTTCCAGTTAATCTAAATCTCAGATTGGCTAGTACAAAACGCGAAATATCAGTTTTGGTGAAATACCCACGCTGATACATCCCGCGGCCAAGGAAGTAGAGAGATGAACCACGGATGAGTGTGTTATCTACATCAAAGAACGCGGCCCTCTTCTGTTCGAGTGCCATGGCATAACCATAGCGAAAGAGGCACTCTTCCCCCTTTATAGTTAGGTCTATGAGCAATAGCGTCCACGTGATCCGCCATGGCGAAGTCCATAATCCAGAGAAAATTCTTTATGGTCGCCAACCTGGTTGGAGACTTTCAGAGCGTGGACAAGAAATGGCGGAGGTTTTAGGGCAGTGGTCGAAAGGTATCGACCTCGGCGCACTTCACGTTTCGCCTCTGCAGCGCGCACAAGAGACAGCGGCACCAATTGCAGCAGCACATTCAATTGCCATCACGACCGATGAACGACTGATCGAAGCTGCAAATATCTTTGAAGGAAAACCATTTGGAATTGGTGATGGAGTTTTGCGTCATCCATCAGCGTGGCGACACTTATGGAATCCATGGAAACCATCATGGGGCGAGCCATATGTAGAACAAATCAATCGCATGCTTGCAGCAGTCTTTGCAGCACATAAGGCAGCTGACGGTAAAGATGCCATCTGTGTGTCTCATCAATTGCCAGTCTGGATCTTGCGCAGCGCCGTTGAAGGTCGCCGCTTGATTCACGATCCTAGAAAACGTGAATGTACTTTGGCATCTGTCACAAGTATTCACTTTGACGATAATGGCGAAATCAGCGGAACTTCATACTCAGAACCGGCAGGACATCTATTACCAGTTGTACCAAAGAAAAAATAATGCCCCATAAAAAGATTTTTTCCATAATCGCACTCAGTGCTCTGCTCTTGAGTGGATGTTCTGGTGGTGGAAGTTCCACAGCTGAAGAGAGCTTTGTAATCGGCAGTGGCGTTCAGACATATATAAATAATGGATCACGCGTAAAAGCGCCAGAGTTAAGCGGCATGACTCTGACAGGAGTTAATTACACACGTGAGCCAGGAAAAGTTGCCGTAGTAAATGTCTGGGCATCGTGGTGCTCACCATGTCGAGCAGAAGCTCCCACTCTTGTGGCACTCTCAGAAAAGTATCCAGATGTGCAATTTATAGGAATTCTTACACGTGATAATTTGGTAAATGCAGAAGCCTTTGTTCGTGCCAAGAAAATTACCTATCCCACGCTGATAGATGACGCACTTTTAATCGGCTTTAAAGGCTCTTTGCCAGCCAATGCAATTCCCTCAACGATTGTTATCGATAGCCAGGGCTATGTTGCAGCTCGCGTATCTGGAGTTGTCACTATTGGTTCCTTAAGTAAACTCATTGAACGGGTGCAGAATTCATGAATGAGTTTTTCGTCAACAATCTTTTCGATGGATTTATTCTTCTTGCACTTCCGCTTGCCATTGTGGCCGGCCTTCTCTCCTTTATCTCCCCGTGCATCCTGCCTCTAGTTCCAGGATACCTCTCATATGCTGCCGGATTTTCACAAGCTCGAGGTCGAGTGCTACTTGGATCTTCACTCTTTGTCTTGGGATTTTCAGTTCTCTTTGTTTCGTACGGCGCACTCTTTGGTGGGCTCGGAGCAAGAATTGCCGTCCATGAAGAAATCATTACGCAAGTTCTTGGATTTTTCACTATTGGATTGGGAGTGATTTTTGCTGGAGCTTTTCCAATGATGCCAACTCTTCGTCCGCGCGTTTCCACAACAGGTGGACTCATTGGTGCACCAATTCTAGGTTTTCTCTTTGGTGTTGGTTGGACGCCTTGTATTGGTCCAGCTCTTGCAACGGTACAGACTTTAGCTTTTAGCGAATCCAGCGCATTCCGCGGAGCGCTCTTATCGCTGGGATACTGTCTTGGTCTCGGACTTCCCTTTATTGCAACTGGACTCTTCTTCGATCGCTCTGCACGATTGCGCCAATTCCTAACTCGTAATGGAAGGGTAATCTCACTCATCGGTGGAATATTCTTAATAATAATTGGTTTACTGCAGGTAAGTGGACTCTGGAATACATTGATGATCGATCTGCGATCAGTAATTAGTGATTTTGCTCCGGTGATCTAATGGTGAGCCAGATGCAGACTGAAGTTCCTGAAATCGGCGCAAGTGGTTTAGCTCGCTTTGCTTGGCGACAACTCACAAGCATGCGCACTGCGCTGATTCTCTTAATGATGCTGGGATTGGCAGCAATTCCAGGTTCGCTTCTGCCGCAGCGACCTCAAAATCCAATGGCTGTCCGCCAATACTTCCTAGACCAACCAGGATTTGCGCGTTGGATTGATAGGGCAGGAGGCTTTGATGTCTATGCCTCATCTTGGTTTAGCGCGATTTATATCCTGCTCTTTATCTCTCTGATCGGTTGCGTATTACCTCGCACATTTGAGCACTTCAAATCAATGCGCGCTCTGCCACCAGTGACACCTAAGAATTTAGAGAAACTCGAAGCCCATTCAGTATTTATCGGTGATGGCAATGATCTTGAGCGTGCTGAAAAATGGTTACGCAAGAATCGTTTCCGCCTTCGCATCCAAGACGGATCGATCTCTGCCGAAAAGGGTTATGTGCGAGAAAGTGGAAACTTACTATTCCATCTCTCACTTATTTTGATCCTTATCGGAGTCAGCGTTGGCTCACTCTTTGGAATGAAGGGCAGCGCCATCATTACAACTGGTGAGCGCTTTATAAATTTAGCAACAAGCTATGACTCTATAGATTATGGAAAACTCACTAATGAGACTTCGCTCAATACCTTTTCGATCAAACTCAACAAGTTTGTCGGAACCTATGACCCAATCACAAATATTCCACTTGATTATTCCGCCTTTGTCACGACAATTGATGAACTAGGTAATGAGCGAGATCAAGTAATTAAGGTAAACAGTCCATTGACGTTTGGGACTTCACGCATCTATCTACAGGCTAATGGTTATTCACCATTTGTAACAGTGCGCGATGAAATAGGGAATGTGACATTCCAAGGAGCAGTCCCATTTCTACCGCAAGATACAAACCTTCGTTCTATCGGTTCCATCAAAGTTCCAGAAGCCTCACCACAGATTGGATTCGTCTCTTCATTTCTTCCGACGTACGAGCGCGACCCAGAGATGGGCGCAATCTCTGTCTATCCACTTCTCCTAGAACCCAAACTACTCTTCTCGATTTGGGAGGGTGATCTAGGTCTCGATACTGGTATCCCACAATCAATTTATAAAATCGATACAACATCGATGACGCGTATCGCACTAGATTCTTTAGCACCGGGGAAAAGTTATAGTTTTAAGGGCGGAAGTATCACCTTTGAAAAAGTTGAACCGTGGATCAATCTGCAGGTTGTGAGAGATCCCGGCAAGAGCTATTCGCTCATCGGCGGTATTCTTGCGCTACTTGGATTGCTGGCCTCTCTATTCGGACGTCGTCGACGTATTTGGATCAAGGTTGATGCCAGCGGACGTGTTGAAGTTGCAGGTCTGGCAAAGACAAATGCAGCTGCGCTAGAAGAAGAAATGGTTCGTTTTGTGAGTGCAATTAAGGGAGAGAAGTAATGCAGACAACATGGGCTTACATCTCCAATAACTTTATTTATAGCGCCATGGGTGTCTTCGCACTTTCATTCTTTGCGCACGCATTTGAAACCGCTTGGGCAGTTAAAGTTCCCGCTGAAGGTACAGATTCCCGAAAGATGGATTACAGCAAAGCAGATAAAGCTGCACGAATTGCAACGGCGCTCATGCTTCTTGCCTTCATCTTGCTCTTTGTTGGAGTGATTGCTCGCGGGCTTTCAAATGGGCATGTGCCTTGGGGAAATATGTACGAGTTCTCAATTACTGGAGCACTCGCATTTACCGGTGCATATCTTGTTGCACTCCGTAAATATGACCTGCGCTGGCTCGGACTTTTTATCTCACTTGCAGCTCTTCTAACTCTTGGAACCGCAATCACACTTTTATATCGTGACAGCGCACCACTTGTTCCTGCACTTAAATCTACGTGGCTAGTGATCCACGTGATCGCTGCAATCATTTCGGGTGGAGTTTTCTTGCTTTCAAATGTAATCGCTGGTGCTTACCTTTATCTCGATTCGCGTGAACGAGCTGGCGGTCGCCCGGCATGGGCTACACGTCTTCCAGCTCTTGATGTTCTCGATCAACTTTCCTATCGACTTGTTGCATTTGTATTTCCGCTCTGGACGTTTTCGGTAATCGCAGGCGCAATCTGGGCTGAGAGTGCATGGGGACGTTATTGGGGGTGGGATCCAAAAGAGACGTGGGCATTCATTACTTGGGTTGCCTACGCTGCATATTTACACGCACGCGTCACTGTTGGCTGGAAAGGTCGCCGTGCAGCATGGCTATGTTTGTTTGCCGGATCTACATTCTTGTTTAACTACGTCTATGTCAACGTATGGGGAACAGGCAAGCACACGTACTCTGGTTTGTAGATCTATAAATGAGTTAGAGCTTACGTAAGAAATCTGGGTCATCATCAGGCGGCAAGATACGACGCTTAGGACCCTTCTTAAATCCGCCGCCATTACCGCGATTACGGCCTGCAACGAAATATGCGATTGCGCCAAATGCTTGAGTAAAGAGAATGACTAGCAGCCAACCCCATTTTGGAAGATTCTTAATCTGGGTTTCATCTTTCATCGCACAATCAATAAATGCATAGAGCGGTAGCGCCGCTAGTGCGATGAAGAGAAGAACTCTGAGCATGGACCAATCCTAGCCGTTAAATAATCAGTGCGAGAGATAGGGCCAGGCTAAAGAACATCTGGAGCTTTCCAGTTTTCCCAAGGAGTGCGATCAAGTCGACCCCTTGGATTCCTGACCAGAGAGCCTTAAGAATTGAGATGGTCATCGGCAGGGTGAGCAAGGTCAGCAGCGTCCAGGGGGTAGCAAACCCTGCGGTGAGTAAATATGGAGCGATAACGAGAGCGCTGTAAAGAATTCTTGAATTTTTATCACCTAAACGGACTGCCAGAGTGCGTTTTCCGACAACTTCATCTTTGGCGCGATCGCGAACATTGTTTATAACCAAGATTGCGCAAGCAAGTGAACCAACGACCACACCTGCAAGTATTGCTTGCCCAGTGATCTCTTCAGTTTGAACATAAAAACTTCCTACAGTTGCGACAAGACCGAAGAAGATAAAGACAAAAAGTTCACCTAGGCCCATATATCCGTAAGGATTCTTTCCGCCGGTGTAGCCCCAAGCAGCAAATATTGAGATCGCACCGACTGCAATGAGCCACCACGAAGTTGTAATCGCAAGGCCAAGCCCAGCAACTGCAGCAACACCAAATGAGATAAATGCGGCGTTCCTAACCTGCACTGGTTTTGCTAGCCCTCCAGCAGTAATTCGTGAGGGACCAATACGATCGTTATCAGTTCCACGAATTCCATCTGAATAATCATTTGCATAATTAACACCGATTTGAAGCGAGAGGCTCACGATCAGAGCCAATGGCGCTGTCAGAGGATTAAATAAATCTCCAGCTAGAGCAGTAGCCACAAGTACTGGAGCAATGGCAGCAGGAAGTGTGCGAGGGCGTGCACCATCAACCCAGATACCCAGTGAGCCCTTAGACATTGAACTCCCTTTGCGCACGATCGATAATCTGCGCACGATCGATCTTACCGATACCGATGAGAGGTAGTTCATCGAAAACGAGTAATTGTTTAGCTTTAGCAACATCTCCAAGTGCGCCGCTCAATACTGCGCTCACTTCATGTATCGACGGATGTTCTGCTCCAGATACAGCGACAACTAAGCGTTGACCCCATTGCGCGTCATCTGCGGCGACGGCACACCATTGCAGGTGAGGGAAAGCAGTATGGAGAATCTCATCTACGTGAGTGAGTGAGACTTTCTCTCCACCCGTGTTGTAAACATCATCGCTTCTGCCAAGAACCTTAAGAATCCCATCTTCAATCACGCCGTGGTCTGAAGTTGTAAACCAACCATCGCGATACTGCTGACTCCAAAGGTCCTCATTATTGAGGTAACCAGATGTCAACACTGGTCCCGAAATTTCGATCAGCCCAGCATCTGAAATGCGTAAGTCAACACCTTTGAGTGGAGTTCCTTCATAGATACATCCACCAGAGGTCTCGCTCATTCCATATGTTCTTACTACCGAAATTCCAGAATCGATTGCCCTGCGTAAGAGATCTTCTTGAAGTTGTGCTCCGCCAACAAGAACCTTTTTTGACGATTGCAAGTGAGCCAACAGTTTCTCCTCGCCATTGAGAGCTTGAAAAATTTGTGTGGGAACAACTGCCGAGAAGTCTGTATTCGCATATTCAGTTACATCACGAAGATCGACAGGAGTTGTTCCAAGATCAAGTGCGCGAATTAACACATTGATTCCTGCGATGTGATGTAGCGGCAAGAGCAAGGCCCATGTCTGTCCTGGTCGTGCTTTCAGATAATCAAGTGAGGCCCGTGCCGATGCCAAGAGTGCGGTAGAGCTGAGCGCCACAGATTTTCTTGTACCTGTTGAACCCGTTGTTCCAACAATGAGGCAGATTTCGCTATCAACGCTTTCAATTGATTCACCGGTGAAATTAAGGGCTGGACCCTGGTGGGCTAGCGCTTTAGCCACGAGATTCATCACATCGCCGATAGCCAGCGCGGGATCGACCGAGATCACAGAGCGTGATCGGTTACTTGAGTTGGCCGAGATATCCATAGCCCGCGTAGGCTATCGCCTGCAAGTAAGAGTGGAGGAATCGTGAGCAAGCCAATTAAGCGTGAATTTGGGGATCGCACTATCCCAGCATGGGCAACCGGCAAGGGTGGCGCGGATTTCGTCGACGTTAAATACCAAGTCGCAGATGGCATCGCCAAGATCACCATCAATCGCCCAGAGGTACGCAACGCATTCCGCCCGCAAACAATTATTGAGCTGCAACAAGCATTCTCACTCGCTCGCGATAACTCAGATGTTGGAGTCATTATCTTGACCGGCGAAGGTACTGAAGCGTTCTGTTCAGGTGGAGACATCAGCGTTCGCGGAGATGATGGCTACCTCGGCGATGACGAACTCGCACAACACGGAGTCGGTCGTCTTAATGTTTTAGATTTACAAGTTCAAATTCGCAGAACACCTAAGCCAGTAATTGCGATGGTTGCCGGATGGGCAATCGGCGGCGGACATGTTCTCCACGTTGTCTGCGATCTTACGATTGCAGCAGAGAATGCAAAGTTTGGACAGACCGGTCCAATGGTGGGATCTTTCGATGGCGGTTACGGTTCAGGGCTTCTTGCAGCAAGTGTTGGCCAAAAAAAGGCTCGCGAGATTTGGTTTATGACGCGTCAATACGATGCGCAAGAAGCGCTCGCTATGGGACTTGTAAATACGGTTGTTCCAGTTGATCAACTAGAGGCTGAAACAGTTTCCTGGTGCCGCGAGATGCTGCGCAACTCTCCGCTTGCTCTTCGCTTACTCAAATCTTCAATGAATGCAGCAGATGACGGATTGGCTGGAATTCAACAATTAGCTGGAGATGCCACATTGCTCTTCTACCTAAGCGAAGAAGGACAAGAGGGACGCGATGCTTATAAAGAAAAGCGCGCTCCTGACTTCGGTAAATTTCCTAAGCGCCCTTAATCCTTATGCTTGATGACCTCCTTTCAACACTTCGTGTAATTACTCTTCCTATGCGTACAAATTTTCGTGGCGTGACTTATCGCGAAGTTGCACTGATGCAAGGCCCACAAGGATGGGGGGAGTTCTCACCATTTCTGGAGTACGACGATAACGAGTGCCGACCATGGCTTGCTAGCGCAATAGAGGCAGCAACAGTTGCTCGCCCAGCACGTTTTCGAGATGCCATTGCAATCAACGGCACAATCCCAGAACTCAACGATAAAAAAGAGATCGAAGCCCTGATGCAATCGTATTCAGGGGCAAAGACTTTCAAGGTAAAGGTGGGAAGTAATCTTTCTGAAGACATCGCCAGAATTGCACTAGTGCGAACACTTGCACCAAACGCTGCGATCCGCGTTGATGTCAACGGTTTATGGAACGTTGACGAGGCGCTAAGAAATCTCTATTCGTATTATGAAAATATCGGCCCGCTTGAGTATGTCGAACAACCTTGCGCAACTATCGAAGAGCTACGCGAACTCAAGCGCATGATAAAGATTCCACTTCGCATTGCAGTAGATGAAATCATTCGTAAAGCACCTGATCCATTTAAAGTCGATCTCACCGATGCTGCAGATATTGTGATGCTTAAGGTGCAACCACTCGGTGGTATTCAACGATCTCTTGATATTGCAGTCCATCATGGCTTACCAGTAGTTGTATCGAGCGCGTTAGAAAGTGCTATCGGAATCGAATACGGACTCGATCTTGCTGCATCTATTAGCGATCTCACCTTTGATTGTGGTTTAGCTACAGGCTCACTTCTAGCGCGTGATGTTGCAGACCACAAGATTCTTGATGGAAAAATCGTACTTGGTCAAATATCTCCACAGTTAGATGGTCTTGATGTGTCACCAGATCGCTTTGAATGGTGGAAGAATCGCATCATGAGAGTCGGGAAGTTACTTGCATGAGTGAAGCAACAACCCTAGCTCGCGTTATTGTGCGCCAAATTGTGCAAGCCGGTATTACCGATGCCGTCCTGGCACCTGGTTCACGTAATGCACCTTTATCAATCGCCTTCTATCAAGCAGAGCAGGCTGGATTAATTCGCCTTCATGTAAAGATAGATGAACGCGGCGCAGCATTTTTCGCACTTGGTCTGACAAAAGTTACAGGTCGTCCTGTTCCTTTAATCTGTACAAGCGGAACAGCGGTAGCAAATTTTCATCCCGCAGTTCTTGAAGCTTCACATAGCAATGCGCCTCTGTTGCTGCTCACTGCAGATCGTCCAGCCCGTCTTCGCAGAACAGGTGCCAACCAAACTACTGAACAAGCTCGCATATTCGGGAAAGCAGTGCGCTACTTTGCAGATATTTCAGGAGCTGCATATCCAATGGAGCTTCCCTTTAACTCACTCCAAACAGGTCCAGTCCATCTCAATATTCAATTCGAGGAGCCACTCATTGGTGACTCAGATACATCATGGCTAGATCAGATCAAGATTGCTGAACCTACGGTCTTTACTCGCAAGGGTCCTGGCACTTTTCGTACAAAGTCCACACGCGGCTTACTTGTTATCGGTCATGATCGTGGCGGCTTGTCACAAGACAGTGTTGAGAAATTTGTATCTGAACTTGGTTGGCCGGTAATTGCTGAGGACCCACTTTCATTTGAGAGTGCAACGGCCCATGCTAGTGTTTTTCTGACTTCAACAAAGATTCGAAGCGAAGTAAAGCCAGACACTGCAGTGATCATTGGACGCACAACGCTCTCTCGTAGTGTCAATGCCTTGATTGCCCAAGCGCGAAAGACAGTGATCATTGATCCTCGCATGGCAACGGTTGATCAAGACCGTAACGCTGATCAGAAATTTCTAGCACTTCCACAAATCCAAGTACCTACGGCAGATCCTGACTGGGTTGCCACCTGGAAGAAATTAGGAGAGCGTGCTTCGAAAGTTGTCTCTGAGTTAAATACATGGTCTGAAGAAATCTTTGCCCGTGACTTCGCTGCAGCCCTTCCAGCAGGAGCATCCCTCTTTGTTGCATCATCTCGACCGATTAGAGATCTCGAAGGTTTTGCAAAACCTCGACAAGGCGTACAAGTCTTTGCTAATCGTGGGCTGGCGGGGATTGATGGAAACATTTCTACAGCCCTTGGTATCGCTTCAAGAGCAGAGAAAACTTTTGCGGTACTTGGCGATCTAGCATTTTTGCATGATGTGAGCGCGCTGACACATGCAGGAAATCCTGACTTGCGACTCTTTGTCATCGATAACAACGGCGGTGGAATATTCTCAACGCTTCCACAAGCAGGAGTTGATGGTTTTGAGAAGATCTTTGGAACGCCACATGGTCGGGATATCCATGCAATTGCAACCTCTTTTGGAGTTAAGACCTCAACAATTTCAACAAGTGCAGAGCTTGCGAAGTTGGTAACAGAACCCGTTACAGGGTTTGAAATTGTTGTTGTTCAGGTTCCCTCACGCCAAGAAAATGGCGACTATCTCAAGAGCATCTACGCGAAGATGGAATCACTCTAGAGCGCTGCGCATTGGCGCAAATTTTGCGTTGCTCTCTTGAAGTTCTTTCTCAGGGTCCGATCCTGAAACGATTCCGCAACCAGCAAAGATGCGGATTGTTTTATCGGTGACCTGGCCGCAGCGGAGAGCGATTCCAAGCTCTCCGTCTCCTTGTGCATCAATCCAGCCCACAGGACCGGCATAACGTCCACGACTCATGCCCTCGATAGATGAAATCACTTGAGAAGCTAAATGTGTGGGGGTTCCACAGACTGCAGCTGAAGGATGCAGTCTGGAAAGAAGTGAGAATGCATCGACATCAATCTTTGATTCGATCAGTGCACCTGTCACATCGGTAGCAAGGTGCATGACATTGGCAAGGTGTAATACAAATGGTGATTCAGGAACATTCGTTGAGGTGCAGAATGGTTCGAGTGCATCTGCTACAGAGCGCACTGCATACTCATGTTCTTCTAAATCCTTAGATGAACGTGCAAGGGATGCTGCAAGTGCTAAATCTTTCTCGTCATCTCCAGTCTTGCTAATAGTTCCGGCCAACACGCGTGAAGTAACCATGCCGCGGGTAAGGCGGAGCAAGAGTTCAGGGGTTGCACCAACGAGATTATCGACAGCAAATACGTAAGTAGATGGATACTGCTCGCTTAAATTGTTAAGAATCGGGCGGAGATCAATGGTGCGATCAGCGACTGCAACAAGGTCACGCGCCAAGACAACTTTTTCTAACTCGCCAATTTCGATCTCGCCTTTAGCAGTTGCTACTCGAGACATCCACTCATTCGGAGTTAGTGAACCATCTGCCCAAGTAAACTCTGCGGGATTGAGGTCAGGTGCTTTCTTTGGCAAGTATGGCTGAGCTTTATCGCCGATCCAAGTCATCCATGAGACGCCAGATCGCGTACCTACGACTACTTGTGGAATAACAAGGACGGACTCTTCATTTTCATCGAAAGAGAAAGATGTAAAAACAATTGGTCCGGTGCCGCTGACATTGAGAGTATTTACAACGTTAAAAGTTGCCAGCTGTTCGGCCCACCATTGGCGGGCATCTCTAAATCGGTTCGGTCCCTTAACTGTTGTCTTTGCGTATTCGCCCCAACCGACAACTCCTTGACCCCCACGAACCCAAGAGAGCGCGCCACTTTCTGGCAGTAGATCCAAAAGTGGCAGGTGGGAAGAGACCTTTGAGGTTGTTACTGGAATGAGGGAAGTCATAGAAAATTAGGCGTTAAGTTTTCGCGAAATTCTCTTCCAGATAAGTGGAAGTGAGGTTGCAGTAATTGCAATTTTTAGCGCTTCACCAAAGATAAATGGTGTGAGGCCGACGGCGATTGCCTGCGACCAGCTCATCTCCAAACTAAAGCGAAGCCAGGTAAGTCCAAAGGCAAAGATGATCACGGTTCCGAGAATGAGCATTGGAAAAGATGTGCGAAATTTCTGATCTGCTTTTCTCTGTGCGAGATAACCAATAACAAATGTGGCAACTAACATTCCGATCAAATATCCACCGGTTGCGCTAGTAATTCGCGCCAGGCCGTGGCTAGGAAGCGTTGCAGAAGGTGCAAAGAGTGGCGCGCCAGCAATTGCTGCCAATAGATATGTAGCAAAAGTTGCTGTAGCTAAACGCGCGCCATAAGTGGTTGCAATCAGAAAGACGCCCAGTGTTTGCCCTGTGACAGGAACAGGGGAACCTGGAACTGGGATTGCAATCTGGGCGAGCGCGGAGAGGAAAAGGACTCCGCCGACTAGAAAGAGTGAATGTGTCAGGGCGGTAGATGCTGGAAAAACAGCGCTGCGCAGCGTCTGTGATTGCACTCGACTTGAAGTCATCTCTTATCCCATCATCAGAATCGAAGTTGTGGATAAGCCTACCTTCAGCGAGAATAGGCGCATGTCGCGAGCGAATATGGATAAGAACCCGCAAGAAGTAGCTGCGATGTTCGATGGAGTCGCTCGTCGCTATGACATCGTCAACGACATTTTGAGCCTGGGTCGCACCAAGGCTTGGCGCAAGGCCGCCACCAAGATCATCGCGCCAGCCCCAGGGATGAAGATCCTGGATATGGCCGCTGGTACCGGGTCGAGCTCGGCCCCATTGGCTGCCGCTGGGGCAGATGTGACCGCCGCTGATTTCTCAGAAGGCATGATCGCTGCCGGCCAAAAAGCCCGCCCAGATCTGACCTTTATCAAAGCCGATGCCCTCAACCTGCCCTTTGAAGATAACGCCTTTGACCTTTTTACTATCTCATTCGGCCTGCGCAATACCCAGAACACCGCCAAGGCGCTGGCTGAGGCCCGCCGAGTAGTTAAATCAGGCGGACGCCTTGTGATCGTTGAATTCTCCAGCCCCACCTTTGCTCCATTTAGGGCTATTTATATGAATTATTTGATGCGCGCTTTGCCCTTCATTGCCCGCAAGACTTCCTCAAACCCCGATGCCTATATCTACTTGGCCGATTCGATCAGGGCCTGGCCAGATCAGAAGGCGCTCGCTGCGCAGATTGTCGATGCGGGGTGGACTCAGGTGGGTTGGAAGAATCTGACCGGCGGAGTTGTGGCAATTCACATCGCGGTAGCCCCTTAGTCGATTTCCCCTCACGCTCACAACGCCTAGACTTACGCCCCGTGAGCGCTAATCCATACGTCCCGATCCTGATTCTCTTTGCAATCGGCTTCGGCTTTGCAGCTTTTTCAGTCGGCATCGCGGCAATCACCGGACCAGCTCGCTATAACCGCGCCAAGCAAGAGGCGTATGAGTGCGGAATCGAACCATCACCGCAAGCACTTGAAGGTGGTCGCTTTCCAGTTAAGTACTTCCTTACAGCAATGCTCTTTATCGTCTTTGATATTGAAATCGTCTTCCTCTATCCATGGGCTGTCACATTTGATCAGCTCGGACTCTTTGGATTAGTTGAAATGGCAATTTTTATTGGAACTGTGTTTGTCGCCTTTGCTTATGTGTGGCGACGCGGCGGATTGGAATGGGATTAAGCCATGGGTCTTGAAGATAAATTACCGAGCGGAATTCTTCTCTCAACCGTTGAAGGTTTAGCGGGATACATGCGCAAGAGCTCAGTCTGGCCAGCCACTTTTGGTCTAGCGTGTTGTGCGATTGAGATGATGGCAGTTGGTTCTGCGCCAAAGCACGACATCTCTCGTTTTGGTATGGAACGCTTTAGCGCTTCCCCTCGTCAAGCAGATCTGATGATCGTTGCCGGTCGCGTTTCGCAGAAGATGGCTCCGGTGCTTCGTCAGATTTACGATCAAATGACTGCGCCAAAATGGGTTATCGCAATGGGCGCGTGTTCGTCTTCAGGTGGAATGTTTAACAACTATGCAATTGTGCAGGGCGTTGATCACGTTGTTCCTGTAGATATTTACCTTCCAGGATGCCCACCGCGTCCAGAGCAGTTGATGGATGCAATCATCAAGTTGCACGAAATTATTAGCAACACAACTCTTGGACCTAATCGCGAAGCAGTGATCAAAGAAGTCGAAAAAGCAGCGTTAAATGCTCGCCCTACGATTCAGCTCGGCAATTTCCCTCTCGAAGAGACACACGCATAATGAGCGAGACTCAACAGGGAATGTTCGGCGCTAGCGGCACCGGCGATACTTCAGGTTACGGCGGACTTGTTCGCTCTAGCGCAACGCCTGGTTCTACAGAGCGTCCATTTGGCGGGTACTTCGATCAGGTCGCAGATGATCTAGAGCGCGCATATCCAGATTTTGCAGATGCAATTACACGAGTAGTTGTTGACCGCGGAGAACTCACACTTCATATTAAGAAAGAGCGTCTCGTTGAAGTTGCACGAATCTTGCGCGATAAGTTGCTCTTTGAAATGTGCATGGGAGTCTCAGGAGTGCACTACCCAGAGCGCACAGGTAGCGAACTAGTGGCCGTCTATCCATTGCTTTCAATGACAAAGAATCAGCGCATCCGCCTCGAAGTTTGCACATCAGATCTTGATCCACACATTCCTTCACTCGTTGAGGTGTGGGGTGGAAACAATTGGCACGAGCGCGAAACATTCGACATGTTCGGAATTATTTTTGATGGTCACCCAGGACTTACTCGCATCTTGATGCCAGATGATTGGGATGGACATCCACAGCGCAAGGATTATCCACTTGGTGGAATCGCTGTTGAGTACAAAGGTGCAACAACTCCTGCTCCATCACAGCGGAGGTCATACACATGAGTACAACATTTGATCCATACGCATCCTCACGCGAAACCACTGAAGGCACTGTCTATTCAGTTACTGGTGGAGATTGGGATGAACTCGTCTCAGAGATCGGTGAAGCCAAAGAAGAGCGCATCATCGTCAACATGGGTCCACAGCACCCATCAACACACGGTGTGCTTCGCCTTGTTCTAGAACTTGAAGGCGAGACAGTCACAGAAGTTCGCCCAGGTATTGGATATCTGCATACCGGTATTGAAAAGAACATGGAATTTCGCTCATGGACGCAAGGAACAACATTTGCAACACGTATGGATTACTTGAGCCCAATCTTTAATGAAACTGCGTACTGCCTAGCAATTGAGAAGCTTCTAGGAATTACAGAAGATGTTCCAGAGCGCGCATCAGTCATTCGTGTATTGATGATGGAGCTTAACCGCATTTCATCTCACATGGTTGCACTCGGTACGGGCGCACTCGAACTAGGTGCAATGGGTCCAATGTTCTTTGCATTCCGCGAACGCGAAATGGTCCTTGATGCATTTGAAGCGATCACAGGTCTTCGCATGAATATGGCATATGTCCGTCCGGGCGGCGTCCAACAAGATCTTCCAGAAGGAATGACAACGCGCCTTCGAGAACTAGTGAAGATACTGCGTAAGAACTTTAAAGACAACGAACGTCTCTTGGTTGGAAATACCATTTGGATGAAGCGCACTGTTGGAATTGGTTATCTCGATTTGGCTGGATGTACAACACTCGGAATTACAGGTCCTGTACTTCGTTCAACCGGCTTGCCTTGGGATCTTCGTAAAATGAATCCATATTGCGGATATGAAAACTATGATTTCGATGTAGTTACTGCTGATACTTGCGACGTTTACGGCCGATTCTTGATTCGTATGGCAGAGCTCGAACAATCTCTTCGCATTATTGAACAAGCAGTAGATAAGCTCGATGCACTTAAAGGTGCACCGGTGATGGTTGCCGATAAGAAGATTGCATGGCCGGCACAGCTTGCACTCGGCGCAGATGGCCTTGGCAACTCACTTGATCACATCCGCGAAATTATGGGATCTTCAATGGAATCTTTGATCCACCACTTCAAACTTGTTACTGAAGGATTTCGTGTTCCTGCCGGTCAGGTTTACGTTGCAATCGAATCACCACGTGGTGAACTTGGCGCACATATCGTCTCTGACGGCGGAACACGTCCATACCGCGCACACTTCCGCGAACCATCTTTTAATAACTTGCAATCAACATCTGCAATGAGTGAAGGTGGAATGATCTCTGACATTATCGGCGCTGTTGCCTCTATCGATCCTGTGATGGGAGGCGTTGACCGCTAATGTCTTCAATAGATCCCACACTTAACCAAGAGATCATGAACTCGATCGTTGCGCGTTACCCACGTAAGCGTTCTGCGATCATGCCACTGCTGCACTATGTGCAATCAGTTGCTGGCTATGTCACTAACTCTGGTATCGAAAACATTGCAGAGATTCTCGAAATCGCAACCGCAGAAGTTTCAGCAGTTGCCACTTTTTATACTCAATACAAGCGCAACCCAATCGGTGAGTATCACGTGGGTGTCTGCACAAATACTCTCTGCGCGGTCATGGGTGGAGACGCAATTTTTAGTGCACTTAAAGAACATCTCGGAATTGAAAACGATGGCGTAACAGCTGATGGCAAAGTTTCTCTGGAACATATCGAGTGCAACGCAGCATGTGATTACGCACCTGTAGTTATGGCTAACTGGGAGTTCTACGACAACCAGACTGTTGAATCAGCTAAGGCACTTGTTGACGGTGCGCGTGCTGGAAATCCTCCAGCGCCAACTCGTGGACCAAATCGCCTCGTTACATATAAGCAGGCATCTGCAGTGTTAGCCGGTCTTGATGACGGTCTCGCTGGTGAAGGCGTTCAGGCTGGTTCGCCAACTTTGCTCGGATTAAAAATTGCACGCGATGCAGAGAAGGGTGGAAAGTAATGACAAAGCTCACGCCTGTTCTCTCTGCACATTGGGATGTGAAAGATTCATTTACCATCGAAGGTTATAAGCGCCACGGTGGATATAAAGCTTCTGAGAAAGCACTCGCCATGAATCCAGATGATGTTATTCAAATGGTTAAAGATTCCGGACTTCGCGGTCGCGGTGGTGCAGGTTTTCCAACAGGAATGAAGTGGGGCTTTATCCCGCAAGGCGATAACAAAGATCACTACCTTGTTGTCAACGCTGACGAATCAGAGCCAGGAACTTGCAAAGATACGCCGTTGTTGATGGCAAACCCACACGTACTTATTGAAGGTTGCATCATTGCCTGCCATGCCATCCGTGCCAAGCAAGCATTTATTTATATTCGCGGTGAAGTAACCCATGTTGTTCGCCGCGTTAACCAAGCGATCACAGATGCGTACAAAGCAGGACACCTTGGAAACGGAATCGATATTGTTTTGCACGTCGGTGCTGGTGCATATATCTGTGGTGAAGAGACAGCCCTCCTAGATTCACTCGAAGGATTCCGCGGACAACCACGTTTGCGCCCACCGTTTCCTGCGATCGCTGGACTTTATGCAAAGCCAACAGTTGTTAATAACGTTGAATCAATTGCATCAGTTCCTGCAATTATCGCTAATGGTGCGCAGTGGTATCAGGCAATGGGTACCGAAAAGTCAAAGGGTGCAACGCTCTACTCACTTTCTGGCCATGTAAATAACCCAGGACAATTTGAAGCACCTCTTGGAATTACCTTGCGCGAGATTCTTGAACTCGCTGGGGGAGTACGCACTGGACATAAGCTCAAGTTCTGGACTCCAGGTGGCTCTTCAACTCCGATATTTACAGATGCTCACCTTGATACACCGCTGGATTACGAAGGCGTAGCAGCGGCAGGATCGATGCTGGGAACAAAGGCGTTGCAGATTTTTGACGAAACAACGTGTGTAGTGCGCGCTGTGCTTCGTTGGACAGAGTTCTACAAGCACGAATCATGTGGAAAGTGCACCCCATGTCGTGAAGGCACCTGGTGGTTAGTACAGATTCTTCGTGACCTTGAATCAGGTGTCGGCACAGAGGCAGATCTTGAGAAGTTACTTGATCTCTGCGACAACATTATGGGTCGTTCATTCTGTGCACTCGGTGATGGCGCAACCAGCCCAATCACTTCATCCATTAAGTATTTCCGCGACGAGTACATCGCGCACTTGACCAATGGCGGATGCCCATTTGATCCAGTGCAATCAACACTCTTTGTGGGGGCGAGCAAATAATGACAACACAAGAGTCACAAGAGAACGCAGTTGCAGTCGAGATGATCACAGTTGTCATCGACGGATTTGAAGTAACCGTTCCAAAGGGAACACTTGTTATTCGCGCCGCGGAAAAACTCGGAATTCAGATTCCACGTTTCTGTGATCACCCACTTCTTGATCCAGTCGGTGCTTGTCGACAATGCCTTGTTGATATTGAAATTAACGGTCGCGCATTTCCTAAGCCACAGGCTTCCTGCACGATCCCAGTAGAGCCAAATATGATTGTAAAGACTCAACTCACATCACCTGTTGCCGATAAGGCGCAGAAAGGTGTGATGGAGCTTCTTCTTGGAAATCACCCACTTGATTGTCCAGTCTGCGACAAGGGCGGCGAATGTCCTCTGCAGAACCAGGCGATGACAAATGGAAATCCAACAGCTCGACTTGGTGGAGTAAAGCGCACCTTTGAAAAGCCAATCAATATCTCGTCACAAGTGTTGCTCGATCGCGAACGCTGCGTCTTATGTGCTCGCTGCACACGTTTTTCAGAGCAGATCGCATCAGATCCATTTATCACTCTTAACGAGCGCGGTGCGCTACAACAAGTAGGAATTTATGAGAACGATCCATTTAAGTCGTACTTCTCTGGAAATACGATTCAAATCTGTCCAGTAGGTGCACTCACTGGTGCTTCATACCGATTCCGTGCCCGTCCATTCGATCTAGTTTCTACTCCATCTGCTTGTGAGCACTGTGCCTCAGGTTGCGATATGCGTACCGATGTTCGCCGTGGCAAAACACTACGTCGCCTTGCAGGAGATGATCCGCAAGTTAATGAAGAGTGGAACTGCGACAAGGGTCGCTGGGCATTTAAATATGTCACATCACAAAACCGAATTACTTCACCGATGGTTCGTAATTCCGAAGGTGTTCTAGAAGTTACTTCATGGCCGGAAGCACTTGCTGCAGCGGCAGCAGGACTTGCTGGTAAGCGAGCAGGAGTTCTTGTCGGCGGTCGCTCAACCCTTGAAGATGCCTACGGTTATGCAAAGTTTGCTCGCATTGCCTTGAAGACAAACGATATTGATTTTCGTGCTCGCGTAACATCAGATGAAGAGGCAAACTATTTAGCATCACATGTTGTCGGATCATCTGTGCACTATCGCGACATCGATTCTGCAGATCACGTTCTTCTAGTTGCCTTTGAACCGGAAGAAGAATCTCCAATCGTCTTCTTACGTATCAATAAGATTTTTAAGAAGCGTGGACTCGCTGTAACTGCAGTTGCATCTAAGGCATCTATCGCCATGGATAAATTGAAGGCGAACTTTATTAAGGTCGCACCTGGAGCAGAAGGTGCCGCGCTATCTTCAATCGCACTCACTGCAAAGTCAGTCATTCTGCTTGGAGAGCGAGCATCTGAAAGTGCTGGCCTCATCTCAGCAGCAATCGCGTTAGCGGATAAGACAGGTGCGAAGTTGGCATGGATTCCTCGCCGCGCTGGCGAACGTGGCGCACTCGAAGCTGGTGCCTTTGCCGCGCTCCTTCCAGGAGGTCGTCCAGTTGCAGATACAGCGGCTCGCGTCGATATTGCAGCAGCGTGGGGTGTGAGCACACTTCCGGCAGATGCTGGTCGTAGTGGTTCAGAGATGATTGAAGCAATTCATAACGATGCACTCGATGCACTTGTTGTTGGTGGAATTGATATTGCAGATCTTCCAAACGCGGCACGAGCAGCGCAAGCAATGAAGAAAGCTTTTGTTGTTTCACTAGAAATCGCACACTCATCCGTTACAGAAGTTGCAGACGTTGTTCTACCTGTTGCAGCGGTGACGGAAAAGTACGGAACATTTATTAACTGGGAAGGTCGCCAACGCACATTTGCTGCTGCAGTCGGTGATTCTCTTAACCGCAGCGATGTCCGCATCTTGTCTGCGCTAGCCGATGCCATGGGCGAATCCATCATGCTTGGAACAGTTACTGCCGCGGCTCGTGAATTTGCTCAGCTTGGTAAATGGGATGGTGCGCGTGCTCCATTCACATCAATTGCTCCAGCGTCAGCACAGAAAGTTTCTGGCAACGATGCGATCATCACGTCATGGCGCAGACTTCTTGATGAAGGCACACTGCAAGCTGGCGAAGATAATTTGGCTGGCACACGTCGCCCAACAATTTCTGTGATCTCACCACAACGTGCCGCAGCGCTCGGTGTGAAAACTGGAGATCATCTTCGTATTTCAAACTCACATGGTTCGATCACACTTGCTTGCCTCGTGGAAGATATTCACGATGATGCAGTGTGGCTTCCACGAAATTCAATCGGTTCAACACCTTTGCAAACCCTTAATGCGGTTCACGGTGATCTAGTAACGGTGGTGAAGGCATGACAACTGTAGAACTTCTTGGAAAAGATCCCGGCTGGCTCATCGCAGCAAAGGCGCTCATTGTCTTTGTTATCTGCGTTGTATCGACTCTTATGGCGGTCTGGACTGAGCGCCGCGTACTTGCAAAGATGCAGCTACGCACAGGGCCAAACCGCGTAGGACCTTTTGGTCTTCTGCAATCACTCTCAGATGGCGTCAAGCTTGCGCTGAAGGAAGACATCATTCCTGCAGCTGCTGACAAAGTTATATTTATTGCAGCACCGATCATTGCAGCTGCGATGTGCTTTATGTCCTTTGCAGTGATTCCAATGACCGGCAAGGTCAATCTCTTTGGACAAGAGACTGCAATGCAGTTAACAGATTTGTCTGTCGGCGTTCTCTACATTTTGGCTGTGACTTCAATCGGTGTGTATGGAGTTGTATTGGCGGGCTGGTCTTCTGGATCAACGTATCCACTTCTTGGTGGTCTCCGCTCAAGTGCACAAGTTATTTCTTATGAAGTTGCGATGGGACTCTCACTTGTTGCAGTCTTTATGTATGCAGGGTCGATGTCTACCTCTGAAATTATTAACTCTCAGCACAACAATTACTGGAACGTTGTAGTTCTCTTTCCATCCTTTGTGATCTATGTGATTGCAATGGTCGGTGAGACAAACCGCGCACCATTTGATTTAGCCGAAGCTGAAGGCGAACTGGTCGGTGGGTTCCATACTGAATACTCTTCATTGAAATTCGCACTCTTCTTCTTGGCTGAGTACGTCAACATTGTTGCAGTATCTGCCTTGGCAGCAACGCTCTTTCTTGGCGGTTACCACGCACCTCCAGGACTTGGATTTACGGAAGCATGGTTAGGCGGCTGGTTTACCATCGTCTGGTTCTTCCTCAAGGTAAACATTTTCTTCTTTATCTTTATGTGGTTACGCGCCACGCTTCCGCGTCTTCGTTACGACCAATTTATGAAGTTTGGCTGGAAGGTCTTAATTCCAGTCTCACTTATTTGGATTCTTGTCGTTGCAACTTTGCGTGTGATCCAACAAGAAGGTGCTCCGCGTATCGTCATCGTGGCCTTTGCCATAGGACTTGTCTTGGTTGCGACTGCAGCGAGCTCACTCTTTGATCGAAGCAAAAAGAAATCAGAAGAGCCACTTGCAGAAGGTGAAGCTCCGGATTTCCCAATCCCATCACTTCCAGGTGTTTCATCATTTAACGCTTCAACTCAGTCAGGAGATAAGAGTGAGTAACTCCATCGACCCAAAGAAATCAGGGACCGCTGCCAACGTTGATGACGTTGCCTTCACAGAGGTAGATCAACCAGGTCCAGGTTCACTCTTTGAACAAGCAAAGGGATTCTGGGTCACCTTTAGCTCTATCTTTAAGAAGAACCTCACTGTTGCCTATCCCGAGGTAAAAGCGCCGACAGAGGAACGTTTTCACGGACGCCACCAACTCAACCGTCACGCAGATGGTTTAGAGAAATGTATTGGATGCGAACTCTGTGCATGGGCATGTCCTGCGGATGCAATCTTTGTAGAAGGTGCCGATAACACTCCAGAGAATCAAATGTCACCAGGAGAGCGTTACGGAAAGACTTATCAGATTAATTACTTACGTTGTGTTTTCTGTGGCCTCTGCATTGAAGCCTGCCCAACACGTGCCTTAACAATGACAAATGAGTACGAGTTAGCTGATACTTCCCGCGAGAAGTTGATCTTTGAAAAAGAAGATTTACTTGCACCATTGCGTGCCGGAATGCTTGCGCCACCGCATCCAATGTATCCAGGCATGAACGATACAAATTATTACAACGGCGACGTAACAACTGCCCACCCTTCACAAGAAGGGGGAAGTAAGTAATGTTAGAAATTGCTACACCTGAAGCGATTTTGTTCTGGGCACTTGCTCCACTTTCAGTGGTGGCTGCTCTCGGCATGCTTCTTGTGAAGAAGGCGGTCCACTCAGCAATTTTGCTTGCTTGGGTAATGATCACTTTGGCGATTTTCTACATTGCTCAAGAAGCTCTCTTCCTTGGAATTGTTCAAATCGTTGTGTACACAGGCGCAGTCATGATGCTCTTCCTCTTTATCTTGATGTTGGTTGGCGTCGATGCTTCAGACTCTCTCGTTGAGACAATTAAGGGTTTGCGTTGGATTGCAATCACTGCCGCTGTTGGATTCGGCGGATTGATGGTCGCCTTAATTGGCCGAGCAACCATGGGCCGTTCTTACGTTGGCTTAGAGCTTGCAAATGCTGATGGAAATGTTGAAGGCATTGCAATGTTGCTCTTCTCTGATTACGTCTTCCCATTTGAAGTTATTTCTGCACTTCTCATCACGGCAGCACTCGGTGCGATGGTCTTGGCTCACCATCAGCGTGCAAATCACCGACCATCACAACGCGAACAGGCGATTGCACGTTTTCGTACCGGTTCATTAGGTGATGCTGCTGGCCTTCCAGGTCCTGGTGTTTACGCGCTTCACAATGCAGTCGATGTTCCAGCGCTTTTGCCAGATGGAACACCTGCACCAACATCGATCTCTGCAACGCTTAAGGCGCGTGGTGATGTCATTGAATCTGCAAACTTCCAACTTGACGTTGTCGATCCAACGGTTAAAGAGGAGAAATAAGTGAATCCTTATAACTACCTCTACCTCGCTGCCCTGCTATTTACAATCGGAGCGGTCGGCGTCGTTGTGCGCCGCAATGCAATCGTTGTCTTTATGTGTATCGAACTTATGCTCAATGCTGCAAACCTCACACTTGTAACTTTCTCTCGCCTCAATGGCAATCTCAACGGCCAAGTCGTTGCATTCTTCACGATGGTCGTTGCAGCTTGTGAAGTAGTTGTTGGTTTAGCAATCATTGTGGCGATCTATCGCTCACGCCGTTCAGCATCGATCGATGATGCCAGTTTGTTGAAGCGATAACCATGGTTACCTCAAGCTCCCTCGTTTACCTCATCGGACTTCCACTCTTTGGAGCTACCTTCCTATTACTTATGGGGCGCAAAGCCGATAAGTGGGGACACCTTTTCGCAACAGCGATGTCTGCGGGTTCTTTCGCACTCGGCGTAGCTCACTTCCTTGCAATGACTAATCGCGCCACAGAAGAGCGCGCGCTTACTCAGACCTTGTTCTCATGGATCAAGGTCGGAGATTTCGATGTTGATGCTGCTCTTTTACTTGATCAACTCTCGATCTGCTTCGTTCTGTTGATTACCGGTGTCGGAACACTTATTCATATCTACTCAATTTCTTACATGGCACATGATGAAAACCGTCGTCGCTTCTTTGCCTACCTCAATTTATTCGTAGCAGCCATGCTTCTCTTGGTTCTCGGTAATTCATATCTCAACCTTTACGTAGGTTGGGAAGGCGTGGGACTAGCTTCATACCTACTTATTGGATTCTGGAATCAGAAGCCGGCATATGCCACCGCTTCAAAGAAGGCATTTGTGATGAACCGTGTTGGTGATATGGGATTGTCATTTGCCATCATGATCGCCTTTGCGACAATGGGAACAGTTTCATTTGAGGGCGTAAAGGAAGCGGTAGAGCGCGCTGGTACACCTGCGCTGACAGCAATGGGAATTATGTTGCTCGTTGCAGCCGTTGGTAAATCTGCACAATTCCCATTGCAAGCTTGGTTGGGCGATGCGATGGCAGGCCCGACTCCTGTTTCAGCACTTATCCACGCAGCGACAATGGTTACTGCTGGTGTCTATCTGATTGTTCGTTCTAACTTTGTATTCGATGCCGCTCCAACTGCGCAACTTCTCGTTGTGATTATTGGTGCAATCACTCTTATTTTTGGCGCAATCATTGGTATGGCTAAAGATGACATTAAGAAAGCTCTTGCTGCTTCAACGATGTCTCAGATTGGTTACATGATTTTAGGTGCAGGACTTGGCCCAATAGGTTATGCATTTGCAATCATGCACCTACTTACTCACGGCTTCTTTAAGGCGAGTATGTTCCTCGGTGCAGGTTCAGTCATGCATGGCATGAATGATGAAGTCAACATGCGCAAATACGGTGCGCTTCGTAAATTTATGCCGATCACATTTATTACCTTTGGTCTTGGCTATTTAGCAATCATCGGAGTTCCGCCATTTGCTGGTTTCTACTCCAAGGATGCGATCATCGCCGAGGCTTTTAACTCAGGCGGAGTAAAGGGAGTGCTACTCGGCAGCGTTGCTCTTCTTGGCGCAGCAATTACAGCCTTCTATATGACTCGAGTTATGGTCATGACATTTACTAGCAAAGCTCGCTGGGATGACGGCACTGATCCGCATGAATCGCCTGCGCTGATGTGGCTTCCAATGGTGATCCTCTCAATTGGATCTGTCACTTCTGGTCTTCTTCTCTACCGCGGGGATGCTCTGAAGAATTGGCTCTACCCACTCTTTGATCACGGCGATCATCATGAACTTCATGAGGAGCTACTTCCACATAGCGTTGTCACGATTTTGGCAGTCAGCATGGTGGTAATCGGTGTCACTGTGGCGCTCTTGAAATATCAATTTAAGGATGTTGCAGCAGTTGCTCCAACAGATGTTTCTTGGGCAACTCGATTTGCACGTAATGATTTGGGCCAGGATGCCTTTAACGAGGCAGTCTTTATGCGTCCAGGTCAAGCACTCACTCGTGGTCTAGTTACAGTTGATGAAGTAGTTATCGATGGAGCAGTACGTGGAGTCGGTTCCATGGCAGTGGATTCAGGTTCAACCTTACGCCGTACACAATCTGGATATGTTCGCTCTTATGCCGCGCTGATTTTTGTTGGAGCACTGGCTCTGCTCACAGTGATCTGGGTGGTAACACAATAATGAAACTCACACTCACAATCATCATGCTTCTGCCCTTAGTCGGTGCAGCAATCATCGCGGTAACGCCTGCGGCAATGACAACCCTTGTTAAGCAGATTGCCTTGGCAACAACTGTGGTTGTTGCCATCGCCACAATAGTTAAAGCGCTGAGCTTTAATACTGAAAATACTGCCCTGCAATTTAGACAGAGCTACTCATGGATCCCATCTTTTGCAATCAACTGGGGACTTGGAGTTGATGGTATTGCGCTAGTACTCATTTTGATGTCGGTCGTTCTTGCACCCGTTGTAATTCTGGCCGGTTGGCATGAATCCGAAGGCGGACGTTGGGGAGTAAAGACTTTCTATATTTTGATTTTGGTTCTTGAGACGATGATGATTGGCGTCTTTGCAGCAACCGATCTCTTCCTCTTCTATGTCTTCTTCGAAGCGATGCTTATCCCGGTCTACTTCCTCATCGGTGGTTACGGCAGTGGCGAACGAGCAGCAGCGGCTGTGAAGTTCCTTCTCTATAGCCTCTTCGGTGGCCTCTTGATGCTGGCTTCAATCATCGGTCTCTATGTCTTTTCAGGAAATAATGGCGGTCATACATTTGATATCACCGCACTATCCGAGCTTCACACATCGATGAGCAGTACTACGCAGAACATTCTCTTCCTAGGATTCTTCATCGCCTTTGCAATCAAAGCTCCACTGTGGCCATTCCATACCTGGCTACCGGATGCGGCAAAGAGTGCCACAGCAGGAACATCTGTTCTTCTCTTAGGCGTGCTGGATAAGGTCGGAACCTACGGAATGATCCGTTTCTGTCTCTCCATCTTTCCTGATGCGACTAAGACATTTACACCTCTGATCATTGTTCTCTCACTTATCTCAATTCTCTATGGAGCTTTCTTGGCGATCGGTGCCAAAGATATTAAGCGTCTCATTGCATACACATCGATCTCACACTTCGGTTTCATCACTCTCGGAATTTTCGCGATGACATCACAAGCTCAGAGCGGTGCAACTCTCTATATGTTTAACCACGCCTTCTCAACGGCTGCGCTCTTCTTAGTTGCCGGCTGGATGGCAACTCGTCGTGGATCTTCAACAATTGCCGATTTCGGTGGTTTGCAACGAATTACACCGATCATGGCATGGAGCTTCTTTATTGCAGGAATGTCGAGCCTGGCGCTGCCGGGACTTTCAAGTTTCGTCAGTGAATTCTTAGTTCTCGTCGGTACGTATACGCGTTATCCCGTTGCAGCAATTATTGCTACCTTCGGAATCGTTCTCGCAGCTCTCTACATCTTGATTCCAGTACAGCGCGCACTCCATGGTCCAACGACTCCAGGCAATGAAGATCTCAAAGATTTGAATCTCAGAGAGAAAGTTGCGATCGCTCCCGTAATCGCAATCATTGTTGTTCTTGGCTTCTATCCATCGCCGTTGCTGAAGATAATCAATCCTGCAGCAGCACAAGTTGTAAGCCAGATGGGCTATAGCGACCCTGCACCGACAATGAATGGAGGAAAGTAAATGGGTTCATTTACAGCCCCAGTTCTTAACTACGGAATTTTAGCTCCCATCCTGATTGTTCTTGGAGGAGCTCTGATTGGTGTTCTTGTGGAGGCTTTTGCTCCGCGTAAATCACGTAGCTCATCTCAACTCTTTATTGCAGTTGCCACGCTTGTGATTGCGCTAGCAGCACTACTTCGCACACGTGGAATTTATTCAGCGAAAGCTGCGATGTCATCAGTTACCTTCGATGGTGCAGGTTTTCTCTTGCAGGGCAGCATTCTTATTATTGCCCTCATCGCAATCTTGCTCTTAGCCGATAGCGACAAATTTGCAGCAGCACCTACAGCTATTCCTGGTTCAGCTGAAGAACGCCAAGCGCAAGCAGCAAATATTCGCGTCACCGAAATTTACCCACTCACTCTCTTTGCAATTGCTGGAATGCTCATCTTCCCAGTTGCTACCGATCTCATTACGCTCTTTGTAGCCCTCGAAGTTCTCTCATTGCCACTGTATTTGATGGCAGGTCTAGCTCGCCGTCGCCGCTTGGCTTCACAAGAGGCAGCGCTGAAGTACTTCTTACTTGGCGCATTTGCATCGGCCTTCTTCCTCTTTGGAGTTGCCTACCTCTACGGATATTCAGATTCGATTACCTTTGCAGGAATCGCATCGGCGATTACTGGAGGAACAGCTAATGATGTCTTCCTTCTTATCGGAATCTCATTTGTCAGCGTCGGCCTTCTCTTTAAAGTAGGCGCAGTCCCATTCCACTCATGGACACCTGATGTATACCAAGGCTCACCTACTGCAGTAACTGCATTTATGGCAGCTGCCACAAAGGTTGCCGCCTTCGGTGCAATGTTGCGCATCTTCTACGTGGCCTTTGCTGGCGATGTCTGGCAGTGGCGTCCGATGCTCACAGCAATTGCGCTGATCACTATGGTCTTTGGCTCACTCGTTGCAATTGCACAGCGTGATGTAAAGCGAATGCTTGCCTACTCTTCAATTGCACATGCGGGCTTCTTGCTCTCTGGTGTGATTGCCCTCAACAAGTCTGGTCTTGATGCCTCAATCTTCTATCTCTTTGCATACGGTGTTGCCACAGTCGGAGCGTTTGCGATCGTCACTCTCGTCACTGATTCATCAGGTGAAGTAACAGACCTCAATCGTTGGGCCGGACTTGGAAAGAGATCTCCTTGGATTGCATCGTCATTTGCATTCCTTCTCTTAGCTTTTGCTGGAATTCCACTTACCAGTGGATTTGTAGGAAAATTCTCAATCTTCTCTGCAGCATATGAGAGTGGAAATACAGCAATTCTCATTACTGGCGTGCTTTCATCTGCAATCGCAGCATTTTTCTACATTCGCGTTGTAGTCCTTATGTTCTTCAAGGATTCAGTCGACGACGGAACAAGTATTGTGATTCCATCGATTTATACACGCATCACAATTATCGCCTCGCTTGCAATCACGGTGGCACTTGGAGTATTTCCATCACCTCTTCTTGATTACATTGCCCAGACCGCCTCATTCATTCGCTGATGCCTCCATTTGGCATTCCTGATCTCTCGCCGGCACTTGAGGCAGATCTTGTCTCGCGCATGGCGCAGGTCGAAGTGCTCCTGCGTAAGCAGATTGTTGGAAAGTACCCACTAGTTGTTGAGACTTCACGCCACCTCGTTGAGGCAGGCGGAAAGCGATTGCGTCCCTTATTAACTTTGATTACATCTCACTTTGGAAACCCTGCAGCTCCAGGAATCATTGAAGCCGCTGTCGTCTGCGAACTTACACATGTTGCAACTCTCTATCACGATGATGTGATGGATGAAGCTCCGCTTCGTCGTGGTGTTGCCAGTGCCAACGATCGTTGGGGAAATACTGTTGCAATTCTTACTGGCGATTATCTCTTTGCGCGCACCTCAGATATGTTGGCCGATCTTGGCCCCGCAGCAGTGCATCTACAAGCACAAACTTTTGAACGCCTTGTTATTGGACAGATTATGGAGACGCAAGGACCTGCTCAAGGTGAGGATCCGCTTGCTCATTATCTCAAGGTCGTCGGCGACAAGACTGGTTCTTTGATTGCAGCAAGTGCGCAATTTGGTGCGATGCTGGCAGGTGCTCCACGCGAACATATTGATGCCCTTGCAATCTTTGGAGAAAAGATTGGCGTGACATTCCAGTTAGCCGATGATGTTATTGATATAGCAAGTGAGTCTGCAGAATCAGGAAAAACTCCAGGAACTGATCTTAAAGAGGGCGTACCAACGCTTGTGACACTCAATGTCATGAGATCTACTCGGGCTGAAGATAGTGAACTTAAGCAATTACTCTCAGCACCGATTACAGATCAAGTGACTGTAAACCAAGTTCTCAAAGAGCTACGGAACCATCCAGCCCTTGAACAATCTCGCGAGCAGCTCCTGGCAATTGCAAAAGAAGCACGAACACTTCTAGGACCACTTCCTGTAAATGATGCAACAGGTGCGCTCTTCTCGCTATGCGATGCTGTGATCGACCGTTCTGCCTGATCTCACAAGATCTATTGCAAGGCTTATCAAAGCAACCCAGATAATGACAAAGCCCACCCATCTCGCTGCAGGCATAGCCTCGTGGTAATACCAGACACCAATGCAGAACTGAATTGTCGGTGTGATGTATTGCAAGAGTCCGACGAGCGTCAATGGAAGCCGGTTTGTCGAACCATTAAATAAGAGCAATGGAATTGCCGTTACAGCGCCTCCACCAATTAAGAGAAGCGTCAGTTTGAGTGAGTGAGAAAATTGACCTTCTCCACTATTGCCGAGCCAGATGAGGTAGCCCAAGTAAGCACCACTTGAGAGGAGCGTTTCTATGGAGAGCCCTTCAAGTGCTCCCAACCCAAGTTGCTTCTTTACCAATCCATAGCTGCCCCACGATAGAGCTAAGCCGAGTGCGATCCATGGGAGGCGACCGTAATCAAAGGTGAGTACTCCAACGCCGATTGCTGCAATACCGACTGCTAACCACTGCAAGGGGCGCATCTTCTCTTTCAGCACGATGACACCGGTTGCGATAACAACGAGTGGATTGATGTAGTAACCCAGTGCTGCTTCAACAACATGTTCGTTATTGGCGGCATAAATGTAGATGATCCAATTTATTGAGATCAGGATTGAACCAAGAAAAAGCCCTGCAACAATTTTAGGGCGCTTGAGAATTGAGAGTGTTGATTTTAGTGTTTTAGTAAGAGCGAGAATGATGAAACAGAAGACCAGGGTCCATACCGCACGGTGGGAGACAATCTCTAACGGATTAGCTGGTTTAAGCAGGGGCCAGTAAATCGGAAAAAGCCCCCACAGTGTGTAAGCGCTGACTCCAAAGAGTAGGCCAAGGCTTCGAACCCTCGCCTTATCTTCAACCATTGTTATCTAAAGTTCACGAACTGAACTGCGAAATCCCATTTTCCATCTTTAATCATTGCGATTGCATCTTGAAGATCATCACGACTCTTACTTGTAACGCGTAGTTCATCGCCCTGGATCTGACTCTTAACCGACTTAGGACCTTCATCGCGCAAGAACTTCGCGATCTTCTTGGCATTTTCTGTCGAGATTCCCTCTTTGAGAGGGCAAGAGATCTTATAAATCTTTCCAGATAGTTGTGGCTCGCTTGGATCAATATGCTTGAGTGAAACTCCGCGTTTAATTAATTTATCTTTAACAACATCCAGTGTTGCCTTCGCACGCTCTTCTGTATCAGCTTCGATATTAATCTTTTCGCCGACTAACTCAATTTTTGCGCCAGTGTTTTTGAAGTCGAATCGAGTATCAATTTCACGAATTGCCTGATTGATTGCGTTATCGAGCTCCATACGATCTATCTTGGAAACTACATCGAAACTGGAATCTGCCACAGGTAGTTCCTCTGCTTTCTTGCTATTGGACTAAGGAATTCTCTTTTAGAATCGCCTGCGCCTGCACTGGTGTTGGATATGAAGATTGAGTGCCAAGTCTAGTGACACTATCGGAAGCACAGGCGCATCCCAGTGCGATGGCCCGCTCTTCGGCTAGACCCAACGCCAATCCGACGGCAAAAGCGCCCACAAAAGCATCTCCTGCCCCAGTTGTATCGATAGCTGTCACCTTTGGAGCGCTCACTCGATGAACTTTTCCATCCTGGGTTGTAAATGCAGCGCCTTTGTCACCAAGTGTTACTGCGAATCTCGTATTCAAAGTGGCAGCGAGTTCAAGAATTATTTGATCACTAGTTGGCTCTAAACCTTGCGGATGCATTCCTGCGAATTCACTTTCATTCGGAATAATCCAATCGCACTCTGCAATTAATTCTTCGGAGATGGGTGCAAATGGAGCGGGATTAAGTATCGTAATTGCGCCAAATTTATGGGCAGTTTTAAAGGCTTCAAGCGTTACTTCCTGTGGAATTTCAAGTTGGCCTATAACGATTTGATAACCATTTAAAGTCTCAAGTGCAGATTTAGCCTGTGCGGGAGTCATCGCATTATTGGCTCCTGGCACGCAGATAATGCGGTTTGTTCCGTCGGGTTCTACCCAAATTGGTGCAACTCCACTGGCACCCGGTGCTCGTGCGACAAATGTGATGTCGATCCCTTGCTCTTGGAAATTTGTAAGGGTAGTCTCTCCGAATACATCGTCACCAACAGTGTTCACCATCGAGACTGTTGCATTTAAACGTCTTGCCATCACTGCTTGGTTTGCACCCTTCCCACCAAAACCAAGTGCGAATGAATCACCAATAACTGTTTCGCCTGCATGTGGAACTTTCTTAACGTAAGCAACCATGTCAATCATTGTGCTTCCAACAACTACAACATGCGGTTGCGCTGACATTAAAGCTCCTTACGACACGAATAAATACAGGCTAAACTCTCTGGACGGAATGTACTCCACAAGATAGGTTATCTGCAATCGTTCTCACTAACGATATCCTTAGAGAAAAGGGGACGGCGTTGTCTACTGTAACAATCACTGACGTTGCAAAGCGCGTCGGTGTCTCGGTAGCAACAATTTCTCGTTATCTCAGTGGATTTACAGTTCGCAATCAAGAACAAATCCGCGAAGCAATAATCGAATTGAATTATCGTCCTAGCGCTGCTGCTAGAAACCTAAAATCAGGGCGTACCGGAATTATCGCCATCGTTGTTCCCGATATTACAAACCCATTCTTCGCCTCGATCGTTGAAGGCGCTGAGAGTGCGGTCGGGGAAGATCGAATGATTCTCTTGGTCAACACTGGAGATTCGCGTGAGCGTGAAGAGAAAGCGTTGAGCCAACTCTTTGGGCGAGTCGATGGGGTGATAATGGCTCCCTTAACTGAAGATGAACAGGGCCCATCATTTTTTAGCCAATTCGGATTGCCGATTGTCTTTGTAGATCGAGTGACTAAAGATGGTGAAAAATTTAGTTCTGTCCTTACCGATAACGCCAAGGGCGCTCAGATTGCAACGGATTACCTGATCAGTCAGGGCCATCGAAAGATCGCAATGATCGGTGGTCCATGCAGCACTACTCCCGGCAAGAAGCGGGCAGATGGATACCGAGTCGCGCTCACAAAGGGCGACATTGCGTACACGAACGAGTTTTTCGTTGAGTCAGACTTCTCTGAAGCTGGTGGTTACGCTGCGATGTGCCAACTATTAGAAATTGATGCTCCACCAACTGCTGTCTTTGTTGCAAATAACCTCATGACAATCGGAGCTCTCCATGCACTCCGCGATCGAGGCGTGAGCATTCCAAGTGAAATCTCAATTATTGGTTTTGATGATCTTGAATTTGCAGAATTGATCAGCCCACCACTTACAGTCATCGCTCGAGATGCGCGCCTTCAAGGGTCGCAGGCGATGGATCTGATGATTAAGCATCTCAATAACGGGGGAGCAACCCCACCAGAGCATTCAATGGTCGATGTACACCTTGTTGAGAGAGGGTCGTGTGCGCTTCCTCGTGAATCGCAAAAGATCCGCTCCAACAAGATAGATCGTTGAGTAAACGAGTGATCACTCAAATAAACAAAAGGGGAAATAAAAAAATGCAGAACAAAACTCTCCGCAAGTTAGGTGCAGCAACAGTTTCAGCTGCTCTTATGCTTACAGGAATTATCGCTGCAGCTCCAGCTCAGGCAGCGACAAAGACAATTGGTATCGCTTATAGCTTGGGTGGACGCGACGTGCCAGGCTTTAACCAGCTTGCATACATCGGTGTAAAGCCACTTCTCGATAAGAACAAGTCTCTCAAGCTTATTGAGTCACAAGATAACCCAACAGCAACTGATGATCAGCGCGCAGAGCGCCTTCGTCTGATGGCAAAAAAGGGTGCAAACCCAATTGTTGTGGTTGGCTTCACATACGCAGCAGCTCTCGGCAAGGTCGCTAAGGAATTCCCAAAGACTCAGTGGGGAATTGTCGATGACTCATCTGTAACAGCACCAAACGTTCAGAGCATTGTCTTTAAAGAAGAAGAAGGCTCATACCTCGTAGGTGTGGCAGCTGCTTTGAAGAGCAAGACAGGCAACGTTGGATTTATCGGTGGAGTTAATACTCCTCTTATCGCTAAGTTTGAAGCTGGCTTCATTGCAGGCGCACAAGCTGTAAATGCAAAGATCAAGGTTCAGTCAACCTACATCAGCAACTTCCCAGACTTCTCAGGATTTAACGATCCTGCAAAAGGATACGAAGCTGCTAAGGGTATGTACGAGAACGGCGCAGATGTTGTTTACGCAGCAGCTGGTGGAACTGGAACAGGTTTGCACAAGGCCGCATCTGAACTCGGAAAGTGGTCAATCGGCGTAGATGCTGACGAAGCAACTTACCCAGCACACTCTGCATACAAGAAGACAATCCTTACATCAATGCTTAAGCGTGTTGATCTTGGTACCCGTGCTTTCGTTGCCGATGCTGTTGCAGGCAAGAAGACAGCGGGAGTCAAGGTTTGGGGCGCTAAGCAAGGTGGAGTTGGTTACACAACTACAGGTGGTTACGTCAAGGGCCTCACTGCAAAGATTGATGCATTCCAGAAGCTGATTACATCTGGAGCAGTTGTAGTTCCAACAGACCCAAAGGCATAAATTAAAAATCAATTAAGTAATGTGAAGTGCGCCGCTGACATGGCGGCGCACTTCACACTTAAATTAGAGAGAGAAGTAAAGCGTGGGAAATATCCTCGAAGTAGCGGGAGTTGAAAAGAAATATCCCGGTGTAGTTGCAAACCGTGATGTCTCACTTCTTGTACGCGAAGGTTCAATCCACGCCATCATCGGCGAAAATGGTGCCGGAAAGTCAACGCTCATGAAGACTCTCTACGGCTTGATTCGCCCGGATGCAGGATCGATTAAAGTTTTCAGTAAGGAAGTTTCACTTAAATCTCCACAAGATGCGATCGCACTTGGAATTGGCATGGTTCACCAGCACTTCAAGTTGGCTGATAACGCAACAGTTTTAGAAAACGTCATTTTAGGTGGGGAACCATCTCGCTTTGGCTTTGTTATTAAATATGATGAAGCACGTAAAAAACTACTGGAAATCGCCGAGACCTATCACTTAGAAATTGATCCCAATGAATCAGTTGCAAATCTAGGCGTTGGAGAGCGCCAAAGAGTGGAGATAGCAAAGGTGCTTTTCCGCGGCGCAAAGATCCTTATTCTTGATGAACCCACAGCAGTGTTAGTACCTCAGGAAGTAACTGAGCTCTTTGAAAATCTAAGGGAACTAGTAGATAAGGGGCTCACAGTCCTTTTCATCTCTCACAAATTAGATGAAGTCCTCTCGATTGCAGATGACATTACGATCATGCGTCAAGGAACTACTGTTGCAACCAAGAAGCCAGCTGATACCAATAAGAAGGAACTCGCAGAGCTTATGGTCGGTGGCGAACTTCCAAAGCCAATTCCAGGAGTTCAAAACATCAGCGAGAAGAGCATTCTCTCTATCAAAGATGCTTTCTATTCTCGCCACGATGGGCGGGAAATTCTTCATAATCTCAACCTTGATCTACATGGTGGAGAAATTCTTGGTCTAGCTGGAGTTGAAGGTAATGGACAGAGCGAACTCATTGAGTTGATTATGGGTCTGCTTCCGGCGACATCTGGAAGCGTTGAAGTCCTCGGACTTGATGCATCAACCGCTCATACGAAAGAGATTCGCAATGCCGGCGTTGCCTATATTCCACAAGATCGTCAACGTGATGGATTGCTCATGTCAGCTCCATTGTGGGAAAACAGAATTCTTGGTCATCAATTTGCAATGCCGATGGCTAGAGGTATGTGGGTCAATAAAGCAGCCGCCGCTGAAGATTCCAAACGCGTAGTTGAAGAATTCGATGTGCGCACCCCTGGTGTGAATGTGTTGGCAAGTGCGCTTTCGGGTGGAAACCAACAAAAATTTATTGTCGGTCGCGAGTTAAGCGGAGATCCTAAATTGATTGTTGCAGCCCAGCCAACAAGAGGTGTTGATGTGGGTGCACAGGCAATTATTTGGGATCACTTGATGAAGGCACGTTCAGCTGGTGCCGGAGTACTTCTTGTCTCTGCAGATCTCGAAGAGCTTTTTTCCCTCTCAGATAGAATCGCAGTTATTTACGGTGGAACCATCGTTTCAATTCTCAATCCACTGAAAACCACGCCGGAAGATCTCGGTCTAGCAATGACTGGAGCAAAGAGCGCATGAAAAAAGATCGCATTTTTTGGGGGACAGTAGCTCCACTTGCTGCTGTCGTGAGCTCGCTGTTTTTGGTTTCAATAATCCTGATTCTGCGCGGTGCTAACCCGATCACCATTTTCCAAGTAATGATTTCTTACGGCTTTGAACCTCGCAACTTAGTCTCGGAACTTAATCAGACAGTTTCCTACTATCTTGCAGGAGTTGCAGCGGCCATCGGATTTAAGATGCTGCTCTTTAACATTGGCATCGATGGCCAATACCGCATGGGAGCATTTTTTGGTGCAGTAGTGGGTGCTGCCGTAAGTCTTCCACCAGTTCTGCACGTTCTGCTCATTGTTATCACTGCGATGCTTGCGGGTGGTTTGTGGGCAGCGATTGCTGGGTATCTCAAAGTTCGAAGAGGCGTCTCTGAAGTTATCAGCAATATCATGCTCAACTTTATTGCAGCAGCCATTATTGCCTTTTTATTGGGCGAAGATTTACTCGGAATTCTTCCTGAAGGATCTCAGAACGTACAGACTAGGCCGATCCCATTAAGCGGTCAGATGCCAACCTTTAAACTATTTGATGGCGAGATTTACTCATTTATCTTTGTAGCAATCTTTGTTGGTATTGCCTATTGGATCATGCTTAACAAGACTGTCTTTGGCTTTAACTTAAGAGCCACTGGCTTATCTTTCCGCGCCGCGCGATCAAGTGGTGTGAATGCACCAGGAATGATCTTTATTACAACAGTTCTCTCTGGTGCAATCGCAGGTTTGGTTGGACTCGGAACTCTGCTCTCGGATACTCATTCATATAGCATGGCATTTCCTTCGGGATTTGCCTTCACTGGGCTATCACTAGCGCTACTGGGAAGAAATCATCCAGTCGGAATCTTCTTTGCAGCATTCCTCTGGTCTTTCTTGGAACGTGCAGCACCAGTGCTGGAGTACGAAGGAGTGCCGCCAGAAATCGTAATCGTTATGCAGGGAACAATCGTTCTTGCAATTGTCGTGGCCTATGAAGTTGTCGCTCGTATCAATCTTCGTCAACAGCAACGAGCTGTCGGCAAGGCAAACGTTGAACTTGTAAAGGAGTCCAAGTAATGGCTACCGATACTAAGAAAGTAATTAAAGCGCCTAGTAAGGTGAAATCACTTTTCAAATCTCCAGCGCGAATTACGCTCATGATTGCCGGACTCTTCTTTATCTTGGCACTTGTCGAAAGTTTGACAGGCGCGACAGATATCTCTTCACCTGGTACATCCGGTGCAACCCTTCGCTTTGCGATTCCACTTCTAATGGCTGGCCTTGGTGGACTTTGGGCAGAACGCGCTGGTGTCATCAACATCGGTCTTGAAGGAATGATGATTGTTGGAACATGGACAGCCGCTTGGTTTGGCTATCTTCATGGTCCACTGATGGGCTTTGTTGCAGCCGCAATCTTTGGTTTAGCATCTGGATTCTTTCACGCAATCCTTACCGTCAAGATTGGTATCGATCAGGCGGTATCTGGACTTGCGATCAACCTCATTGCAGCAGGTGGAGCTAGATACCTTTCCGGAGTCTTCTTCCCTCCTGTAGGTGGAGACCGAACAGTTTCACCTCCAGTTGATTCTTTCCCTACCTTTACAATTCCTGTTATTGCACCGATTCTCGAAAAAATCGATGCGCAGGACATATTCTTCATCTCAAATCTTGCTGGAATTCTCCACGGATTGACTAAAGATGTATCGCTAGTAACCTTTGCGTTACTGCTACTAGTTCCACTGACATCGTGGATTCTATGGCGTAGCAAGTTTGGTCTACGCATGCGATTCTCTGGAGAAAATCCAATGGCGGCAGAATCACTTGGCATTAACGTGTATCGCATTCGATATATCGCAATCTCGGTCTCTGGAATGCTCGCTTCCCTTGGTGGCGCATATTTGGCACTCGTTGCCTCATCTGTATACCGCGAAGGACAGACTGCAGGCCGAGGCTTCATTGGCTTAGCAACTGTCATCTTTGGTAACTGGAAGCCAGGAGGAGTCTTTGCAGGCTCTATCCTCTTTGGATTTACAGATGCACTTCGAGTGCGCCAGAGCGAATCAGTGATGTCACTAATCATGGTTGCAGGAATCGTGGCGCTAGTCCTATCTATCTTCTACTCGATTAACCGTCGCTGGAAGCCAGGACTTATCTCAGGATCACTCGCACTTGTAGCGTGGTGGATTCATCAGCGCGTAGATGTAATTCCACAAGAGTTCGTCACTGTCTTTCCTAACTTTGCAACGCTGATCGTTCTTACCTTCTTGGCGCAGCGATTAACGCCGCCTGCCATGGCCGGTATGCCGTATCGCCGCGGCTCGGAATAGTGACCACATAACGATGACAATTAATTGGAATTCACCTGTTTTAGCGAGCCTGCAACCAGTGGTAGATGGAGCAAAGCTCGTGCAAATCAATCAGGAGAAGATCACCGAAGTAGCAAATTGGATGGCATACGAAGAGTTTGCCAAGCCAGATGGGTCGATGCTCTTTGACTTTGGTAATGATCCTGATGTTTTGATGGATTTCACCTTGGTTGTAAACACGATGAACTTTGCCTTCACAGATTTTTCTACCGGTGTGAAATTTGAAACCGATTACTTGGGTAAGCGCTGGTGTGATTCTGAAGCGATGCTGGCCTGTCTACATCGCGCCATTAACGCGGGAATCCCATTCTTTAGTGGTGAGTATCTCGCGAAGCTCACACGGAAAGATCTCGAATCAGTATTTGCAGGAACGATCGAGATGCCGATGCTCGGTGAACGTGTGGTGCTCTTTAACGAGGTAGGTCGCGTATTGGTTGAGAAGTACCAGGGGCGTTACTCCAATTTTGTTCGCTCTTGCGCCCCACGTCTCTATGCCAATGGTGATGGACTGCTTGAACGTTTAACCACTGAGTTTCCTCGTTTCCGTGATGTCAGCATGTATCACGGCTCAGAAGTTCACATCTATAAATTAGCTCAGCTTGGTATTTGGGGCATGCATCTTGCACTCTCACCACGAGGGGCTTGGAAGTTAGAAGATGCAGATAACCTCACCGCGTTCGCTGATTACATAGTTCCGGTTGGTCTGCGCGTGATGAATATCTTTGAATATGCACCTGAACTTGAAAAGCAGATTAATAGCCTGATTGAGGTAAAGCGAGACAGTGAAGCTGAGATTGAACTTCGTGCTAGCTCTATCTACGTCATCGCCAAACTCACTGAAGAGATCAACAAACGTCGCCCTGGAATGGATCCGCTCTTGCAACCTCAGGTTGATTTCCGTTTCTGGAAGACGTATCACGCCACCCATTGGCCACACCATCTCACAAAGACTGTGATGTATTAAAAATGAAGATCTACTTTGCTGGCCCACTCTTCACACCGTATGAGCGCACTTACATTGATCAATGTGCAAAGCGCATGCGTGATGCCGGCATGGAAGTCTTTGTGCCTCATGAGATTGCGCTGCCCGATCCAGTAACACCTAAGTTCATCTTCGATACTGATGCTCGCGAAGTCCTTGGCGCTAACGTGGTTTTAGCTCTCCTTGATGGCCCTATGGTCGATGACGGAACAGCTAATGAGATCGGAATCTTCTGGGCAGAGATGCGCCACGATAAGAGCAAAAAGGGAATGATTGGTTTGGTTACAGATACTCGAGTTATCCGTGATCGAAATATGATTGATGGCAAGGGCATCAACCTTTTCGTTCGTGGATGCGTGGAAGATGCTGGCCATGTAGTCGATAGTTTTGATAAAGCTTTTGAGATTCTGCTCAAGTGGCAGAAAGAAATAGACTCCTAATTTGGCTGGTTCTTACGCGTCAATAATGCGCAAGCCCCATGCTTTATCGACAGTTGGATTTGGTGCACTCGGCCGAATTCCGATGGCGATGAATACTGTGGCAATCGTATTTCTAGTCTCAGATGTACGAGACTCATTTGCCTTAGCTGGGCTCACCTCAGCGTTTTACACTATGTCGGGAGCGATTTTCAGTCCGCGCGTTGGAAAACTAGCCGATCAATATGGCACCCGTTCTGTCTTACTGCCAGTCACCGCGATAAATGCAGTGGCAACTTTGGGCCTTCTCTACTTTATTGAACACTCCACCATTGGGCTTTTGTTACTTGCCGCGGTTTGTGGTGCAACTTTCCCAAACTTTGGAAGTTACACAAGAACCCGCTGGAGCAGATCACTTGATGATCAAAAAGAGCTCAGTTCTGCGCTCTCTCTCGAATCAGTCTTTGATGAAACCGCATTTGTTGTAGGACCAGCTCTCGCTGGATTTCTACTCTCACTGTATGGATCACACTCCCCACTATTGGCTGGAATTGTATTTCTAGTCATCGGGGGAGTTGGTCTTGCCCTTACAAGTACAGATCACGGTGGTTTTGAGCGAGTCCACGATGATCACACTCGTGGAATCTTGGCGATTCCATATGTGAAATCACTACTGCTCTCACTTATCGCCCTCGGGCTTCTCTTTGGTTCAAATTTTGTTGTCATCATCGCAGTTGCAAAAGAAGCTGGTCGAGTAAGTGAAGGTGGGCTTTGGGTTGGTTTATATCCAATCGGAAGCACGATCTCGGGATTTATCTATGGTTTTATCCATTGGAAAATCTCGAGTTCCATCAGATACACGGTCTCATTAGCGGTGATGACAGTATGTACTTCAGGCATTCTCTTCTACCGCGATCTAGATACGATCGTTTTCTGGATCATTATCTCGGGTGTCGCAATTGGTCCAGCGCTCATCTCTGCCAACGCATATATGAAAGAGCTTGTGCCGTTGAGTCGCCTTAATGAATCATTTGCCTTCGTCAGCGCAGCACTTTCTATCGGAATTACGATTGGAAGCACCTCAGCTGGCGTGATTGTCGAAAAGTTTGACGGGTGGACCGGCTTTTACTTCATGACAGCAGCGACCGCTCTTGCCACACTTATCTCCTGCTTTGGTTGGGGCTTCCACAAAAGTGAAGTCGGGGAGGAGCAAGTATGAAGGTAATTCTTGATACCGATCCTGGTATCGATGATGCTCTCGCATTTATCTTGCTCAAAGCAATGCCCGAAGTTTCTCTCCAAGCGATAACGACGACTCATGGCAATACAACTGTTGAAAAATGTACGACTAATGCACTCAAGCTTGTCGAACTCTTAAGAATGAATGACATTCCTGTAGCGATGGGTGCAACCGAGCCACTCGTCAAGACACTCTCAGTTGCTGAAGAGACTCACGGAGATACAGGTTTAGGGCACGCGGTTCTGCCAAATCCAACAACAAAGATTGTAGAAAGCAATGCAGCAAATCTCATCATCGATATCGTCAATGCAAATCCAGGTGAAATCACAATTCTTTGCATCGGCCCTGTTACTAACCTAGCTCTAGCGCTTCTTAAAGATCCATCACTTCGTAAGAAGATCAAGAATGTAGTATCAATGGCTGGAACAATTCACTATCCAGGTAATGCGACCCCATCATCTGAATACAACGTCTTCTGTGATCCAGAGAGCTTCGATATTCTCTTGCGTTCAGGGATAGATCTCACGATTGTGCCCCTCGATGTCACTTATCAATGCCTCTTGACTAAGGAACATATTGAGCGATTAGCAGGGGCACAAGAGGGTGTTCGTAACTTTATTGAGCGATCAACTGCCTTCTATATGGAATTTCACGCCAAGTATCAAGGTATTGAAGGTTGCGCGATTAATGATCCTTTAGCTGCAGCGATCTTGGTAAGACCAGATCTTGTAAAGATGCGTAACTATTACGTCGATATCGAGTTACACGGTGAATTCACTACTGCAAAGATTTCGGCAGATCACTTCAATGCCTCAGGTAAGCCAGCGAATGCAAAGGTGGCTATGGAAGTTGATGTCGATTCATTTATGGACTTCTTTATCGAAAGAGTGAAGACCTTATGAGCCAACTGCAGCACCATATTCATCTCAAAGAGGGCGATGTCGGTGAGTACGTTTTGATGCCGGGAGATCCAGGTCGCGCTGAAGTAATTGCTCGCCACTTCGATAATGCAGTACATGTTGCAAATAACCGTGAATACGTCACCTACACGGGCTTTCTTGATGGCGTAAAGGTCTCAGTGACCTCAACCGGTATTGGCTGCCCTTCATCTGCAATCGCTATGGAGGAACTTGTGCGTGTGGGTGCGAAGACCTTTATCCGCGTAGGTACTTCAGGTTCGATTCAACCGGGTACTCAATCGGGTGAGTTAGCAATCGTCACCGGGGCGATTCGTGATGAAGGAACATCCCTTCACTACATGCCGGCAGAATTTCCAGCAGTTGCACACTATGAGGTTGTGCAGGCCCTTCGTAAGGCTGCTACGGCAAAAGGTTTAGCGCACCGTGTAGGAATCTCACAGTCGAAGGATTCTTTTTATGGTGAGGTCGAACCAGAACACTCTGGCGTTACGCAACGTCTGCTTGATCGATGGAAAGCATGGGAGATGGGCGGAGCGATCTGTTCAGAGATGGAAGCTTCGACGCTATTTATCGTTGCCTCTATGCTTCGAGTTCGTGCAGGTGGAATTATGGTGATGCATGGTGAAGGTGAACTCGGTTCACTTGAACCACTGATTGAAACAGCAGTTTTGGCAGTACGTGAACTAATCAAGGGAGATCAGAATGCTTAACGATGAGAAGCAATATCACATTCAATTAAAAAATGGTGATGTCGGAAAGTATGTTCTCTTGCCGGGAGATCCCGGACGTTGTGAGCCGATTGCGGCTCTCTTCGATAACCCTGTTCATGTTGCAAGCAATCGTGAATACACCACATACACCGGAACACTTGATGGGGTTAAGGTCTCTGTCACATCAACCGGAATCGGCTGTCCTTCTGCTGCAATTGCTCTAGAAGAACTTGTTCGCGTAGGTGCAGATACATTTATTCGCGTTGGTACTTCAGGGCACATTCAGCCAGATAGCGTCTCTGGCGAACTTGCAATCATCTCTGCCGCAATTCGCGATGAAGGAACGTCAAAGCATTACATGCCGATTGAATTTCCAGCAGTTGCTGATATTGATTTAGTAATGGCGCTCAAGCGAGCTGCTGAGAAAAATGGTGCGCGCTACCGCATTGGAATTACCCAGTCGAAGGATTCTTTCTACGGCCAACACGAACCTGAGCGCATGGGCGTTGCAGCAGATCTTCTCAACCGCTGGAAGGCGTGGGAGATCGGCGGGGCTATCTGTTCTGAGATGGAAGCATCGGCACTCTTTGTGATTGCCTCAATGCTTCGAGTTCGCGCAGGTGGCGTCATGATGGTGCATGCAAAAGAACCAATGCCACCGCTAGATATCTTGCTCAACACATCTATCGATGCGTTACGCGAAATCATTGCCTTCGATAAGGCTAATGGCCGCGCAGTAAATTAAGCCTTGCCGGCTTTCTCTACTGCATCAAGCATCATCGACCAGAACTTATCGAAATCAAGTTCGAGAGCAACATCAACATTTGCTGTTGATCCGCTGCGATTATAGATATCAACAACGGTTGCGCCACGCGTAAATTTTCCATTGAGTTCGATTTCTACATTTGATCTGCGAGTCTTTACAACCGAGCGATCGATTAAGAGCGCAATAGCTACTGGATCATGAAGAGGTGGGTCTGGCATCTCAAAGACATCGTTATAGGTTGAGGCAAAGAATTTAAGTAGCCCAATGACAGTCTTTGAGAGATCAGTTCCCATTGCTTCAAGCTTGGCAAAAATTGGTGTAGTTACGAGAGCCTGATGTGTGACATCAAGGCCACACATAGTCAATGGGATTCCTGATTTCATTACGACATCGGCTGCTTCTGGGTCCATCCAGATATTAAATTCTGCATATGGGGTGCGGTTTCCACGTGATGCGCTTCCACCCATAAAGACAATCTCTGCAATATTGCCACGAAGATTTGGATAGAGCTTAAGGAAGAGCGCAATATTTGTAAGTGGTCCAGTTGCAACAAGAGTCACTTTCTCAGGGTGCTCGCGAACTACCTTTGCAATGAGATCCACACCTGACATCTTCTCTAGCTCGAATGCAGGTGGAGGAAGTGGAGCGCCATCGAGTGCGGTCTCACCATGAATATCTGTTGCTGCCTCGATGTATCCAAGGATCGCATTACCGGCACCTTCTGCAACTGGAACGTTGATCTTTGCCAGTGCACAGATTGAGAGTGCGTTGGCGGTAACTTTTGCAATGATTCCATTACCTGAAACTGTTGTGATTGCTAAGAGATTAATTGCAGGGTTGTAGGCAGCTAAAATCATGGCAAGTGCATCATCGTGACCTGGATCGCAGTCGAGAACTATCGGAGTTGGCTTCATAGCGGCGAGTTTAACGAAAAAGGGACTTCTCAGTAAGAGGCTGCGCGGTTAAGATATGGAGATGGTCGCAACCGCCGCAGCCCTCACCGATGGCTCACTGTCTTCGATCAAGGGGTGTTTGAAAACACTTTCTCCCGTTGATCAAGTAGGTGCTGATGCGCGCGCAGC
>Ga0222712_10000608_pt1 | contig 46388 bp, 40 predicted proteins | sample C33_657DmetaG_FD_165043 | JGI IMG/M metagenome (GOLD analysis project Ga0222712, IMG submission 165043) | Estuarine water microbial communities from San Francisco Bay, California, United States - C33_657D | ecosystem: Environmental > Aquatic > Marine > Unclassified | place: USA: California... | reverse complement strand
TTCTGTAGGTAATGTAATGAAAGCAGGTCTTAAGAAATACAAAGAAATGATTTCTAACACAGAGCTTACTACAGATCAAAAAGTATTAAACATTCAAAAAGAAGTAGAAGAAGCAACAGCGCTTGAACTTCCAATGTTAGAAAAGAACTTAGTATTCTTATCTACTATCGCATCAGTAGCAACCCTATTAGGTCTATTAGGTACGGTAATGGGTATGATTCGTTCATTCTCTAAATTAGGAGATGAAGGTGGTGGAGAAGCTGCTCGTGAACTTTCTCAAGGTATCTCTGAGGCCCTTTACAACACGGCTTTAGGTATTGGTACTTCTGCAGTAGCGATCATCATGTACAACGTATTTACGACTCGTATCGATGCAGTTACTTACGGTATTGACGAGTCTGGTTTCACATTAACACAAAGCTTTGCTGCAAACTACAAATAGTCGATTCCAACTATTACGTATTGCACAATGTTTTGAATTTTAATCTGAGAACCTAATAAATTATTAACAATGGGAAGAGCCAAATTACCACGTAAGAGTACCAACATAGACATGACGGCTATGTGTGATGTGGCGTTCCTTCTATTGTCGTTTTTTATCTTAACAACAAAGTTTAAACCTGCCGAAGCCATCGCAGTTACCACACCAAGTTCGGTAGCAGCAAAAGTAGCTCCAGATAAAGACGTTGTTTTGATAACAATTGACAAAGACGGGAAAGTTTTTCTTACGATGGATAATGAACAAATTAAAGAAGTAGTGGCTAATACACTAAATAGTACCATGAATCTTGGCGTAGACGTTAACGCGTTTAAAAAAGCTGGATTTTATGGCGCACCATTTAGCGGCCTTGCTTCATTCCTTCAAATCCCTGAAGAAAAGCGCAAAGGAGACCTCTTACCAGGTATTCCTGTAAAAGATTCTGCAGACAATCAATTAAATACTTGGGTGCGTGTTATTAAAGATGCGTATTTAGGTAAAAAAATGAATCTTTTATTAAAAGGCGACAATGCTTCAAAGTTCCCTGCATTTAAGGCGGTGATCGATGCTTTCAAAAAGAACGACGAACAGAAGTTCCAAATGATTACAAATCCTGAAAGCGTTCCAACTGGTACTGAATTATGGAAACTTACAATGGCGGGTGAGAAGAGAGACGAATAGACAATATATCATTCACGAAAATTAAATGCTACTATCATGGCAGAAATGGATACATCGAGTGGCGGGGGTCATAAAAAGGGCCCCGGGGTCAAAAAAGGGAAGAAACTATCTACCCGCGTTGACCTAACACCCATGGTTGACTTGGGTTTTCTACTCATCACATTTTTTATTTTCACCACAACTATGAGCCAGCCAACTGCGCTAAAGCTCATGTTGCCAAAGGATGCAGATAAGCCAGAAGAACAAAATAAAGCTAAAGAGTCAGGTGTTATCACACTTTTATTAGGAAAAGACAATACCGTTTTTTACTACGAAGGTCAACTAGACAACACCGCTTCTAATTTTAAGTCTTCTAACTTTTCTGGAATTCGCGAAGTGTTGCTTGATAAAAAAAGCCGCACACCCGAAAAAGACTTGGTAGTGGTGTTAAAAGCATCTTCCGAAAGCACGTATAAAAACGTGGTTGATATCTTAGACGAAATGACCATCAACGTGTTAAAGCGTTATGCATTAGTTGATATATCAAAGCAAGAAGAGGAGCTCGTAAAAATATCTGTAGCAAATGCTGCAGGAGCAAACTAATTATTTAAAGAAGAACCGATCATGGACGTAAACAAAATATTAACAGCGGATATTCTCGATATTATTTTCGAGGGTAAAAATAAAGCGTACGGTGCTTATGATTTAAGACGCACCTACGAAAAGCGTGTCAAAATTGCCCTTGCTGGTACTTTTGCCATTTGCCTTCTTTTGTTCGTTGGTTCTATTGTTGCTAACTCATCTTCTAAAGGCAAATCACAAATTATTGTAGAAGACGTTAATTTGGAAAATGTAAAAGAAGAGAAAAAGCCTGAACCACCACCCCCGCCACCGCCACCAAAACAAGAGCCTCCTAAAATCGAAATGGCAAAATTCACCCCTCCAAAAATTGTGAAGGATGAAGAAGTAAAGCCAGAAGATGAAATCAAAGAGGTTGAAAAATTGGAAGACACCAAAATTGGTACTATTAACCAAGAAGGTGCTAAGGATGACGGTATCGTTGCTCCTCCAGTTGAAAAAGGTACAGGTACGGTAGAAGCACCAAAAGAAGAAGATTACGATAAGGTATTTACCGTGGTACAAATTCCCGCAGAGTTCCCTGGTGGACTTCCTGCTTGGGCTAAATACCTTGAGCGTAACCTGAACCGTGATTTACCAGTAGACAACGGAGCACCTCCAGGAAAATACACTGTAATTGTATCATTTATCGTTGATAAAAACGGCGGTATCTCTGAAGTACAAGCAGAAAATGATCCAGGTTACGGAACCAAAGAAGAAGCGGTTCGTGTAATTAAAAAAGGACCATCATGGAAGCCAGCCGTTCAAAATGGCCGAAACGTAATTTATCGTCATAGACAATCAATTACATTCATGGTTTCAGAAGAATAATTTGATACATAAGTATCTACAAAAAGCCACCGAATTTCGGTGGCTTTTTGTTTTCATTTCATTTCGTGTACTTTTGATAAAATTTAAAGCCGGTGGCAAGTCATGTAATTGATTGGGATGATACTGTGGTAGCGCTTGCTACACCGCCTGGAATGGGTGCCATTGGTGTGATAAGGGTAAGCGGCAAGCATACATTTACATTATTAAATGAATTATTTCCATCTAAAAATTTATTGGAGCAGCCCTCGCATACAATTGTGGTAGGCCTATTAAAAGACCAGGGCAAAGTACTTGATGAAGTTGTCTTGTCTTTATTTAAAGGTCCCAAATCATACACCGGCGAAGACGTTATCGAAATAAGTTGTCACGGATCTGCATATATACAATCTCAAATTATTGCAGCCATTACCGCGCGCGGCGCAAGGCTTGCAAAAGCAGGTGAGTTTACACAGCGCGCGTTTTTAAATGGCAAATTAGATTTGGCACAGGCTGAGTCTGTTGCAGATTTAATAGCCAGTAATTCTGAAGCTAGTAAGCGTGCCGCCATTCATACCATGCGTGGTGGATTCTCCACCGATTTAGCTGCACTGCGTGAACAGCTTATTTCATTTTCGGCCCTGATAGAATTAGAACTTGATTTTTCGGAAGAAGATGTTGCTTTTGCCGACCGCTCTGCGCTACATAAGTTAGTGTCTAATTTGCAAAGTGCCACAAAGCAACTAGTAGATTCATTTGCCTTAGGGAATGTGATAAAAAACGGTGTGCAGGTGGCAATTATTGGAAAACCCAATGCCGGCAAGTCTACACTGCTCAATGCGCTTTTAAATGAAAACAGGGCCATTGTAAGTGATATAGCGGGTACTACACGTGATACCATCGAAGAAGTATTAAATATAGAAGGCGTTTTATTTAGACTTATTGATACAGCAGGTATTCGCACTCAAACCGATGATGTTATTGAGCAGCTTGGTGTTGCTAAAAGTCTCGAAAAAATGAATGCCGCAGATGTAGTCGTTTATCTTTTTGATGCCGGAGCAACTAGCTTGGAGGACATTCAAGCAGTTGAAAAAGAGCTTAATTTGTCAGGTATTAAACATGTGTTGGTCGCTAATAAAATAGATAGTATTTCGCCAGAAAAACTTGCGGAGTTACAAGCGACCGCTTCCATTGTTTGTATCGCCGCTAAAAATAAACTAGCCATTGATACTTTAATAGCCGCACTTGTACAAAAGGCCGTTGGCGGCGACGTACAAACCGAATCTACGGTGGTTACCAATGCTAGACACCACGAAGCGCTTGTAAAATTAAGTGATGCACTTGAAGACGTTAATACAGGGCTACATCAAAAAATCACTGGCGATTTACTAGCCCTCGATATTAGACAGTGCCTCCATTATTTAGGACTTATTACCGGTGAAATCACCAACGACGATCAGCTCGATTATATCTTCTCTAAGTTTTGTATTGGGAAATAAATTCTTTTAAATAGTAATGATCAAAAAGATTTTATTTTTATTTTTTATTTGCAATTCTTCTTTGTTGCGCGCGCAAACAGTTCATTCCACTCAGTTCATATACGATACCGCTTCTTTTGCATCATGTCATGCGTCCACCATTGTGGAAACACCAAAGGGAATAATGGCAGCATGGTTTGGTGGCAGGTTTGAAGGGGATAAGGATGTAAATATTTATGCAAGTTGGTTTGCAAATAATGCATGGTCACCCCCAATCCAAATTGCAGATGGTTATATTAATGATTCAACCAGATATGCCTGTTACAATCCTGTTTTATTTTTAGCACCCAACAATGAGCTCTTATTATTTTATAAAATAGGTCCATATGTGCAAGGTTGGACGGGTTGGATGAAAAGATCAACCAATTACGGTATTAGTTGGAGTGCCCCAGAAAAACTACCTGATGGAATTTTAGGTCCTATCAGAAACCAACCCTATGTTGTAGGCGACAGCATCATATGTCCTTCTAGTACAGAAAAAACTGGTTGGAAAGTACATTTCGAATACACCACAGATAATGGTAAGTCTTGGACCAAGGGACCTGACCTTAATGATGCCAATCCAATCACCGGAATTCAGCCTGCTATTTTAAACCATGGCAGTTGGGTTTTACAGGCCCTTACAAGAAGTCAAAATGGAACCGTTAATGAAACCTGGAGTTACAATAATGGTAAAACTTGGACACCCTTACAACAAACAGACGTGATCAATAATAATTCAAGTATCGATGCTATTACACTACAAGATGGTAGACATTTGATGGTTTACAATAATTGTAAAGCACCAAGTAGGTCTCCCCTTAATGTGGCTATTTCAAAGGATGGAAAAAATTGGCACCCATTACTTGAATTAGAAAATGAAAATGGCGCTGAGTTTTCTTATCCTTATGTAATACAAACATCAGATCAAAAAATTCATATTACGTATACCTGGAAAAGAAAAAAAATTAAGCACGTTGTTTTAACTATTCGGTAAATGAAGCAGGGCAATAATTTTACGTACCGAGGGTTCGTTTTCAACTTCATCAAATGCGATACTTCCTTTATAAATACTAGCAATTAGTTTAGTAATGGCTAGTCCAATACCAAGCCCCTGTTGCTCTGCCACCTCTCTATGGTGTTGTTCAAATAAGCGGTATTGATTAAGTGCAGCTGCATTGGTGTGCATTGTTTGATTGGTGACACGAATACTTTTACCAGAAGCATCTTCAAAAATATGAATATTGATGGGTGTCCCTTTTTCAGAAAACTTACAAGCGTTCTCAATTAATTCTTTGGCTGCTGTGTGAACTAGTTTAGAAAAAAACAGAGGAGGCTTTGGTTCTGTGTAATCTAAATCTTTGACCCGGTCATATTTGTGCATCACACTTTTGATTACGTCAATGATATGATGAGGGTCCGGCGTTCCTTCGTCTGGAATTTCGTTTAATTGCAAGGCTTTTTGAAGTGTGTAATAGGTGTTTATTTTATCGTAGGTGTTAAGTAAGCGCTCCGCACTGATATGTAAGTAACTACAAAGACTTTGTAATTTTTCATTGTTAATGCTTATTGCATTTTCGGCAATGAGTGTGTTAAAATTAATAATCCCATTCATTGGATTTTTAAATTCGTGACCTACCATCAGCTCAATGGTTTTTTCCAACATCGCTGCTTTTTGGCTTTGTAATTGATTTAATTTTTCATGTTTGGAGAGTCTGGTTTCTATAGCACTGAGTAAATCTTTGCTTTTAAAGGGTTTGTGCAAGTAGTCGTCGGCCCCTAAATTCATACCGGTTCTTAAATCGTTCGATTGCACTTTAGCTGTTAAAAAAATAAAAGGGGTAACAAAGCCAGGGTCTTTTTTGAGCGCGCTAAGTAATGAAAATCCATCCATCTCTGGCATCATAATATCACAGATGATTAAATCAAACGGATTTTGCATGAGTGCTTTTATCCCGGCAGCACCATTTGCAATGGGCGTTACTGCGTAGCCCGCCATTTCTACAATTTCTTGTATCGAATCTCTGATGTCTTGCTCGTCTTCAATCACTAATATCTTTTTCATTCAAATGTATTAGGGGGAAAACTAATTAATATCGCCGTTCCTTTATGGATACTACTTTTTATGTGAATTTGTCCAAGGTGCTGTTGCACGAGGTAATGCACAAGCATTAGGCCTAATCCTGTTCCTTCAATATTTCCGACATTACTACCTCTTACAAAAGCAGTAAATATTTCTCTTTTATACTTTTCAGGCATGCCAATTCCTGCATCAACCACAAGTAGTGTCCACTTGTTTTTTTGGAAGCGAATTTGTGCCTTTGGTGCTGGTTTCCCTGATGAATATTTGCAGGCGTTAGAAAGTAAATTTTCAAATATCATTTGAAGCATATTGCTATCTGCAATTTGCAACTTTCGCGAACCTTTTGTAGTTACTATAATATTTCTGCCGTCTTTGTAGGGCATAAATGATTCTGCGGCCACTTTATGTAAAATAGATACCACATTACAGCTGCTTAATTGAAGGGATAGGTTTCCCGATTCAATTTTACTGATGAGTAAAAAGTCAGTGAGTAGCTTGGTCATTTTATCTACTTGATGGGTAATTCTGGTCAAGTATTTTGAAGCAGCGATGGGTGTTTTTTGAAATTGATTGGCAACTTGCATTTCCAAAATTTCCGCACTGGACAAAATAATAGACAAGGGTGTTCTTAATTCGTGTGAAACCAGGTTGATAAAATTTGATTTTAGTTGACTTAGTCTGCGTGCAGTGCGTTCTGCTTTTTTATGTTCCTGTTCTGCCCTTATAATATCAGTGATATTGGTAAAAAATACAGCTACGTGCAGCTTGTTGGTATTGTAATCGGTGAACTTTGCAAAATGATAGCTTAGTCTCACTTTATTTTTTTGCGTATCTAGAAGCCAGGCTACTTTATTTGAATGGGCATATTGTTCTGTGGCAGCAAAGGAAATAAAATTTTTTACAAAATGTCCGCCGCTACTTTTTATGCTGTCAAAAATATTTTTTGTAGCTGCACCTGATGTATGGAGCCACATGGGATTGGCATAGGTTAACGCACCATCGTGGGTGCAAACAATAACGAGCTGCTCCATGGCATCAATTAAATGCCTGAAATCTTTTTCACGTTCTATTTGTAGTTTTTCACGATTTCGAATATTGGTAATATTAATGCCATAGCCAATTACAAAATCATGATGTCCATGTTGGTCCCTTACCGGAAAAAATTTTCGAAGATTAAATACAGGCTGCCCCTGTTTATCTTTATTAACTTCTTCAAATTCTACTTGTATCCCTTCTGCTAGAGCTTCTGTAAAGTAGGACCGTCTGTTGATGGCAAGTTCGACGGGTTTGTTAAACTCAGTGCAGTATTCAAAATCATCTTTCCCTATAATCCAATGTCTAGTATCCCCTTTGGTAAGCGCTAGTTTGTTCACATATAAATATTTGTGGTCTGTATCAAAAATGGCAATATCAGCAGGGATATTAAAAAGCAGCTGCTTGTAAAAATCGTTTTCCTTTTGTAATGCCTGTATCAAATCCATAGAGTCCCCCATCTTTATTTGATTTTTAGTTGTTGTAGGTTGATTACTTCATTTGCTGCATCTGCTAAAAGTTGCAGCAGTTTTGTTTTATCGATGGGCTTTTGGATATACCCACTAATATGGCAAGGGTCCTCTCGTTTTATAAAATTTTGGTAGCTAGTAGCACTTATGACAATGATACGGGTAAGCGGATACGCCTCTTTGTTGTTTTTGATCGCCTTGATAACCTCGTATCCATCCATAATGGGCATATTAAGGTCTAGCAGCACAATGGTTGGTATATTTTTACCCAGGTTTAACTGTTTTAATGCCTCCTCTCCATTGATGGCATCTGCGGTGATACAATCAAAGGATTGCAGCAAAAAGTGAAGTAAAGCCCTATTTACTTCGTCGTCATCTACTATGAGTAACCTACATTTTGAAACCTTCAAAAGCATATCTTGACAAGCTAGCACTTTTGAGTAGGAACCCCCGCTTTTGACCCTCATTTGGGCCATGTATTTCCCGCAAATTTTTATTAGACAGCTTCCCCTTAAAGCTATAAATTAGCTGAGGCATTCCTAAATTATACGTTAAACCCCTGTTATGCAAATACTTAAATCAGCAATTCTTACCTCTATTTTATGTGCATTTATGATAGCGCCCATGGTAGCGCAAACCAAGAAAGGAGGTAATTGGACCCCACTTTTTAATGGGAAAGACTTAACAGGTTGGAAGCCATTAAATGGTAAGGCCAAATACGAGGTAGTTAATGGAGAGATTGTTGGTTCCACTGTTTTAGGAGAGCCCAATTCATTTTTGGTAACCGAAAAAAACTATGGTGATTTTATACTAGAACTAGAATTCAAATTAGATGACATGATGAATTCTGGTATCCAGTTTAGAAGCGAAAGTAAACCCGACTATTTAAATGGCAGGGTACATGGCTACCAATACGAAATTGATCCTTCACCACGTGCATGGACAGCAGGCATATATGATGAGAGTCGCAGAGATTGGTTGTATCCAGTGTCTTACAATGAACCAGCAAAATCATTGTTTAAATTTCAGGCATGGAACAAATGCCGCATTGAATGTATTGGAAATAGCATACGCACTTTTTTAAATGGCAAACCTGTAGCCAGTTTAGTGGATGATCTTACACCAGCTGGTTTTATTGCACTTCAAGTACACTCTATTGGTAAGCCGGAAGAAGCGAATAAAAAAATTAGATGGAGAAATATTAAAATACAAACCACCCATTTACAACCCACGCAACTAGATCCTACTTTTGTGGTAAACCTACTACCCAATCATGTGTCGGAGCAGGAAAAAATGCAAGGCGTACATTTATTATTTGATGGAACAACTACAAATGGATGGAGAGGTGCTTACCAGCCAGGTTTCCCGGCTAAAGGTTGGAAAGCACAGGGTGGCATTTTAACCGTGCAGCCAGGGGATGGTGGAGAGGCTACCAATGGTGGCGATATTGTATCAGAAAATGAGTATGATGCTTTTATTTTTCAATTTGATTTTAAATTAACTGCTGGGGCTAATAGCGGTGTAAAATATTTTGTAACAGAAAAAGAAAACAATGCAGGTTCAGCCATTGGATTAGAATATCAGATACTCGATGACGCGCTGCATCCGGATGCTAGATTAGGTTCGATTGGAAATAGAACATTAGGATCACTCTATGATTTAATACCTGCTGTTAAAGAAAACCGCGCGCGTCGTAAAATTGGCGAATGGAACAGAGGTATGATTAAAGTAACAAAAGACGGAACCGTATCGCATTATTTAAACGGTTGGAAAATGCTCGAATACAAAAGAGGCGAACAATATTTTTATGCATTAGTGGCTAAAAGTAAATATGCTAATTGGCCTAATTTTGGCATGGCGCAAAAAGGACGTTTGCTCCTTCAAGACCATGGCCATGAAGTGTCTTTTAGAAGTTTAAAAATGCAAATCCTTAAATAATTGTAGGCTTACTTTGATGCCACGAAATGGGGAGCGTCTTTTCTGTGGCAGGTGTTTTCTCTTGCATTACACGAAGCATCAATTCTAATGTTGCTTTTGCTGATGATGTTCCGCTGTAATGTGCATAGGAAATAGAAGGGGGCAATAAACTGGGTAAATCCGTTTCACTGATCCCAAACAAATCTATGTTATACTCGGCGGCCTGTAAAGCCTGCCATGCACCTAATAGTAGTGTATCATTCATGCAAAAAATAGCATCATATTTCTTTTGCATCATGGCCGTTTTAGCAAGTGAAAATGCTGCTGAGGTGGATGATGCATACTCAACACTAATATTTGTTTCGAGTGATGATACGTTATCTATAAATGTGTTTAAAATAAGCTCTGTTCTTTGAGACGGAGCCGCATCAAAAATGGCCAGAATATGCCTTTTATTTTTTTCTACCATTTTTTGAGCTACAAGATTTGCCACCGCTTCGATGTCTTCTATAAAATAGTGTACACCAGAACTTGGCAGGGTTCCACCCACCACAATAACGGGTACACCTAATTCTTTAATCTTTTTAAATTTTGGATTGGGTGGTTGGAGTGGATCTTGGCATATAATAATACCGTGGACTTTATTTTGTTTGCAAAATTTAATTTGTGCTGTAGCGCTAACTGTATTACTTGTAAGTGGTAAAACGAGTAAACTATAATCGGCGTTTTCCGCTAACTGATTGGCTGTATGCAAAAACGATTGAAAATAGCTTGAAGCGGTAACCGGAATAAAAACGGCAATAAAATGACTGCTTCTAATAGCGTTGTAAACTGTATTAGGATTTGGAGAATAATTTAATTTTGCGGCAGCTGATAAAACTTTTTTTCTCGTTTGTACCGAAATATCCGGATGCCCTTTCAGGGCTCTTGATACCGATGAAATGCTAATCCCAACTGCGGCGGCTATTTTATGTAGCGTGGTATCTGACATCATTAAAATTAGTTACTTTTGACGGAATCTATCCCAAATATGCAGCATTCATTTAGTTACGAGAAAAATAAAGTGATTCAGGGTGTTCGGTATCATTTTGTACAAGACAGGGCCGTAAAAATGTTAGTAATACTTATCAATGTGTTTGCCATTATATCTGCTGCACTCTTTTATTCTAAAAAAATTAGACCAGAGCCCTTTTTATTAGGATCTATTTTGTGGCTGGTAATGATGGTTACTTTTTGGTACATCATGCCAAATTCTATCTATAAAAAGGCGGCAACCTTTAAAGATCATTTCACCATTCAGTTTTTAGATGCGCAGGTAACGCTCTCAAATGATAGAGGTTCGGTACACTGGAATTGGGAAAAATTCTCAAAATTTTTTGAAAGCCCCCATTTTTTCCATTTGTACTTTGATGCCAAATCTTTTTTTCTAGTGCCAAAAGATGGAATGCTCGATGACATGCGTCATGAATTAAGGGGGCTGCTCAATAAAAAAATCGGGTCCTAGCCTAGTGGATTATAATGCCTTTTGCATTTCAAAGTGCGGGATGGTCACTTCTTCAAATTCTTCGCCAATGATCTCGTACCCAAGTTTTTGGTAAAAGCCAACTGCCGTTTTGCGCGCATGCATATGCAAAACCTTGTAGCCTCTATCCCGAGCTACATTTTCGGCAAAATTCATAATCACCCTGCCAATTCCTCTATGCTGTAACCCAGAAATCACTGCCATTTGACGCAAACGGATCTCAGTTTTATTGTCGGGGGTTAAAATACAGCAACCTTCTAGATTGTCTTCTTCAAAAAAACCAATTAAAATATCATCCTTTTCTTTGTCTAAATCGGCTTGACTAAACGTGAGACCAAGTGGATTACGCAGTATTTGGAACCTTAAATCCACCATTTTTTGGTACGAAGTCGATCCAAATTCAATTATTTTTAATGACATAAGCGACGCTTTAACTACAATATAGGCATGATTTTCATGATTTTAGGCGCTACATCTAGGTTTGTGCATAATTGAGCAGCGGGCCTGTGGAAACAAAAATGTCCGAAAAGATTGGTTATTTAACAAAAAGTATATTTTTGCGCCGTAAACAAAACCTTTTACAATGTCAGACATCGCAACAAGAGTTAAGAAAATCATCGTTGACAAATTAGGCGTAGACGAAGCTGAAGTTACAAATGAAGCTTCTTTTACCAATGACCTCGGTGCAGATTCACTCGATACCGTTGAGTTAATTATGGAATTCGAAAAAGAATTCAACATTTCTATTCCAGACGAGCAGGCTGAAACCATTACTACAGTTGGCCAAGCTGTTGCCTACTTGGAAGAGCACGCTAAATAAGCATTCTATTTAGGAATAATTTTTTTAATCCGCCTTTCCAAAGTTTTCCGCTTTGAAAGGCGGATTATCACTTAATCAGGTTTAAGTTATGGCACTTAAAAGAGTTGTTGTTACAGGAATTGGTACGCTAACACCTATTGGTAATAATCTTAATGATTATTGGCAGAGTTTATTAGCGGGCGTTTCGGGAGCAGCTCCTATCACTCTTTTTGACGCTTCTAAATTTAAAACACGTTTTGCGTGTGAGATTAAGGGCTTTGATCCAACCGAATTTATGGATCGTAAAGAAGCTAGAAAATTAGACCGTTTTGCACAAATTGCCCTTGTAGCCAGCGATCAAGCTGTTGCAGATGCGGGCATTACAAAAGACAACGTTGATCCGGAACGTGTAGGTGTCATTTTTGCAAGTGGCATTGGTGGTCTTGTAACTTTTCAGGAAGAAGTATTAAACTTCGCATCAGGAGATGGAACACCGCGTTTCAATCCCTTCTTTATTCCAAAAATGATTTTAGATATTGCTGCCGGACAAATATCCATGCGTCATGGATTTAGAGGTCCTAACTATGCAGTAGTAAGTGCTTGTGCATCTAGTACCAATGGTATTGTTTGTGCAGTAGACACCATTAGACTAGGAAAAGCAGATATCGTTGTGGCAGGTGGTGCCGAAGCCGTAATTGGTGAAGCAGGTATTGGTGGATTTAATGCCATGAAAGCCATGAGTGAGCGCAACGATGACCCAGCAACGGCAAGCCGCCCTTACGACAAAGACAGAGATGGATTTGTAATGGGAGAAGCTGCGGGTGCCCTTATTTTAGAAGATTATGACCACGCTATAAAACGTGGCGCCAAAATATATTGTGAAATTGCTGGCGGTGGTGCAACTGCCGATGCCTATCATTTAACGGCTCCACACCCAGAAGGGTTAGGTGCATTAAACGTTATGCGCGCTGCACTAAAAGATGCAGGTATGCAGCCCGAGGAGATTGATTATATCAATACGCACGGCACGTCAACGCCGCTTGGTGATGGCGCCGAAACAAAAGCTATTACAGGTGTATTTGGTGAGCACGCTTACAACTTAAATATTTCTGCCACTAAATCAATGACAGGCCACTGCCTTGGTGCTGCTGGTGTTATTGAAACCATTGCATGTATCCAATCTGTGATTCATGATATTGTGCCGCCTACCATCAACCATTTTACAGACGATCCAACCCTAGATCCAAGACTTAATTTCACATTCAACGCCCCTCAAAAAAGAATAGTGAATGCAGCATTAAGTAATACGTTTGGATTTGGCGGACACAATGCATGTGTGATTGTCAAAAAATTCATAGCTTAATTGTGCAATTTTTTAAGCAACTTTTTTCATCTTCATCATCAAATAGTTTTGATCAGCAACTAAGAAACGTGCTCGGTTTTAAACCAGGCAAATTACTGCTGTATTCTACTGCATTGAGCCACCGTTCTGTGAAAGAAACGGCAGAGGCAAACAATGAACGTTTAGAGTATTTAGGAGACGCTGTGTTAAGCGCTGTTGTTGCTGATTACTTATTTAAAAGATACCCGTACAAAGGCGAGGGTTTTTTAACCGAGATGCGTAGTAAAATGGTAAATAGGCAACAACTCAACGATGTTGCTTTAAAAATGGGGCTTCGAAAATTAACGATGTACAATAAATTTGACAACGCTTTAAAAGGAAGTCAAATTTTTGGAAATACGCTAGAAGCCCTGGTGGGTGCGGTTTACCTCGACCAAGGATATATTAAAACGCAGGCTTGGGTACTCAAACAAATTGTGATACCACATATGTTTGTGGACGATTTAGAACAGATCGATATTAATTTGAAAAATAAATTAATTGGCTGGGCAAGTAAAAACGGTAAGCAATTAGATTTTGAACTCGTAGAAGAAAAGATGGAAGGAACGCGCAGACTTTTTACCATTCATGTTACCATCGATGGTGAAGTGATTGCATTAGGAAAAGGCTACAATAAAAAAGATGCGAGTCAAGTAGCGGCGCAAGTAGCCGTAGAAAAATTAGCGTTGTAAGCGCACTATTTTTTTCGCCATTTCATGAAGACCTTATTTCGCTTCAATAATTTCTTGACAGAGTTCCACTAGCACACCTCCCGTATCTTTGGGGTGTAAAAAGCAAACCCATTTATTATCGGCCCCTCTTTTGGGCGCTTCTTGGAGTAGGGTAAAGCCCTCCGTTTGCATACGGGCCATTTCGGCGTAAATATCCTCCACTTCATAGGCAATATGATGAATGCCTTCCCCCTTTTTGTCTATGTATCTAGCGATAACGCCCTCAGGATCAGTGGAACATACCAGTTCAATTTTGCTATCACCCACTTTAAAAAAGGCCGTATTTACTTTTTCGGAAGCCACTAGCTCCTGTTTGTAGCAAATTGTGTTTAACATTTTCTCATATAATGGTACGGAAACTTCAAAATTTTTGACCGCGATACCAATATGTTCGATTTTTTTCATGACAAGCCGTTTTTTGCTTTACGAATTGAGAAAAAATGAGGTTTTGCCCCCCTTTTGACCCGCAATTATAAACCTATTGCAGTACTTTCGTGTTTATAAGACAAGCAAATTTCAGAATATTATGTTGAAGTTACCTATTTACCTAGATAATAATGCCACAACCCCAATGGATCCAAGGGTTTTAGAGGCGATGATTCCTTATTTTACCGAGCATTTTGGTAATGCAGCGAGCCGTAACCACCCGTTTGGATGGGAGGCAGAAGAAGCGGTGGATTATGCACGTGAGCAAGTAGCTAAACTTATTGGTGCCGACCCGAAAGAAATCATCTTTACATCGGGCGCAACAGAGGGTGACAACCTTGGTATCAAGGGTGTGTATGAAATGTACGCTAGCAAAGGAAATCATATCATTACTTGTACTACCGAGCACAAAGCGGTTTTGGATACCTGTAAACATATTGAGCACTTAGGTGGTGAGGTAACTTACCTGCCAGTTGCTGCCAATGGTTTAATTGACTTAACAGCGCTTGAAGCTGCTATTAAGCCTACCACTATATTAATTGCCATCATGTACGCCAACAACGAAATTGGTGTAGTGCAACCGGTAAAAGAAATTAGCGCTATTGCTAAAAAGCATGGTGTATTATTTTTCTCAGATGCAGTGCAGGCTGTTGGTAAAATTCCAGTAGATGTAAACGCAGATGGTATTGATATTATGGCATTTACAGCGCATAAAATGTATGGTCCAAAAGGGATTGGTGCACTTTATGTTCGTCGTAAAAATCCTCGTGTAAAAGTAACTGCCCAAATGGACGGTGGCGGACACGAAAGAGGTATGCGTAGCGGTACTTTAAACGTACCGGGTATTGTAGGTTTTGGTAAAGCATGTGAACTTGCTAGACTAGAAATGGCTGCCGATGCTGAGCGCTTAAGCAAGCTAAGAGATAAGCTAGAAGCGGCTTTAACGCAAATAGATGAATCATATGTAAATGGTAGCACCGAGCACCGTTTGCCACACGTTGCAAATATTTCTTTCAAATATGTAGAAGGAGAAGGCTTAATGATGGGCTTTAATAAAACCATCGCACTTTCTTCTGGTTCTGCTTGTACTTCTGCATCACTTGAGCCTAGTTATGTATTAAAGGCACTAGGTTTAGGAGATGATTTAGCACATAGTTCACTTCGTTTTGGACTTGGACGTTTTACCACCGAAGAGCAAATCGATTACACCATTAAAGCCGTTACTGATACGGTTTTAAAACTTCGTGAAATGAGCCCACTTTGGGAAATGTTCAAAGAAGGTATCGATTTAGATTCTATCGAATGGGCGCACCATTAATATTTAAAATTATTATTTTTACCCTTTCAAAATAAAAATATGGCATACTCAGAAAAAGTTATCGATCATTATAGCAATCCTAAAAACGTAGGAACACTTGATAAAGCTAAAAAGAATGTAGGTACCGGTTTAGTAGGTGCTCCAGAATGTGGCGACGTAATGCGCTTACAAATTGAAGTAGACGACGCTTCTGGTGTTATCACCGATGCTAAGTTCAAAACCTTTGGATGTGGCTCTGCTATTGCTTCTTCATCACTTGCAACCGAGTGGTTAAAAGGTAAAACTGTCGATCAAGCAGTTGCTATTGACAATATGGACCTTGTAGAAGAATTAAATTTACCACCGGTAAAAATTCACTGTTCTGTTTTAGCTGAAGACGCTATCAAAGCGGCTATCAACGATTACCGTACTAAAAACGGTTTAGAAGCATTGCAGTTTGAAGAAAAAGGTGTTCACTAATCATATTTAACCGAGCATTCATTTCCAAATGGTAGCTACCGAAAATACAATCTATGTTAGCGAAAAGGCGAAGTCCAAAGTTTTACAACTGATGGAGGACGCTGGCATTACTGGCGATAGTAGTTATTTTTTGCGCGTAGGTGTCGTTGGCGGTGGATGCTCTGGTCTTAGTTACAAACTTGATTTTGACAACGAGTTAAAACCGATGGATCAGGTTTTTGAAGACAATGGGGTTAAGGTAGTAACCGACCTCAAAAGCTTTTTATACCTCGTTAACACCGAACTTGATTTTTCGGATGGCCTCAACGGCAAAGGATTTTATTTCAATAACCCCAATGCAAGCCGCAGCTGTGGCTGTGGGGAAAGCTTTTCTGTATAATTTAACTTTTTACTTTTTGAGATTGCCTAAGAACAATTAGTTTTGGGCCATGCTAAATATTAGCCTCAAAGAGTGGAAGCAGTTTTTTACCAGCCTAACAGGCTATATCGCGCTCTGCATTTTTTTATTAGCGACCGGGCTTCTTTTATTTGTATTTCCTGACACGAGTATTTTGGTCATGGGGTATGCAACCCTTGCTGGATTTTTTAATATCGCACCTTGGTTGCTTATTTTTATGGTGCCCACCATTACCATGCGCTCTTTTTCGGAAGAATATAAAACAGGCACTTTTGAATTACTTAAAACATTACCCATTCGTCCATTAGTTCTTGTATATGGAAAATATTTGGGGGCACTACTTGTTGTGCTTTGCTTGCTAATTCCTACTTTATTATATGGCGTTGCCGTGGAATCACTATCTGCGTTGGGTGGTATTGATATGGGCGCTACTGCCGGGTCTTATTTGGGTTTATTTTTATTAGGCGCTGTTTTTGTTGCGATTGGTATTTGCGTGAGTAGCTCTACAAATAATACGGTGGTTGCATTTATTGGCGCAGCCTTTATTTGCTACTTATTATTTGCAGGGTTTGAAGCTGTAAGTAAGCTATCACTCTTTCAAGGAAAAATAGGATACTACACCGAAGTATTAGGCCTTCATTTTCATTACAAAAGTATGAGTAGAGGTGTTATTCGAATAGACGATATCATTTACTTTTTGGGGGTCACCTATAGTTGTTTGTATATGACAAAGCAAAATATTATTAAGCGCTAACTGCATCTGAAAAATATGTTTCAAAAATATTCAAATATTATTGTAGGATGCTTGCTCGTTGTTGTCATTTATGCCTCTAATGCTTGGTTGCATTTTAGCCTAGACCTCACTGCGGAAAAGCGGTATAGCCTGAGTGAAGCCACAAAAAAATTATTAGATAGAAAACTAGACAGCGCCATATCGATAGAGGTTTTTTTAACTGGAGATTTACCTGCCGATTATAAAAAACTAAATATTGCAACTACCGAAATTTTAGAAACATTTTCTAGTTACGCCGCAAGTTCAATACAAATTTCATTTACAGAGCCTGGTGGCGATATTGCAGAGGAAGCTGCAAAAGTTAAATTTTTTGATAGCCTTGCTGCACTTGGTGTGGTATTTGAAAGAACGGCTATAAACGAGGGTATCGAAAAATCTACCTCTCAATTAATTGTACCAGCTGCCATTGTGCGTTATGGCAACCGCGCTCCAGTAGCTGTTGATTTAAGAAGCAGCAAAAAAATATTCTCTAATTATAACATTATTGAAGCGGTAGAACCGAGAGAAGACAAAGAAGCAACCCGCAATGCAGCAGAAGCATTACTCGAATATAAATTTGCGGCCGCGATAGATAAGGCCACCAAAATAAGTTATCCAACCGTTGCCTATTTAGTAGGTAATGGCCAGCCCACCGATTTAACCGTGAGCGATTTGGCAGAAACATTAAGAAACGATTATAACCTTGGCATTTTTGATTTAACAACAGGGTATCCGCGCGCAGCAGCTATTGATTTGATGTTAATCGTAAAACCTACTACCCCTTTTACAGAGGAAGATCAATTAAAAATTGATCAGTACGTTTTAAATGGTGGCAAAGTAATCTGGTTTGTTGACAAACTACACGCTGAACTAGATAGTTTAATGCGCACACAAGCTGGTTATACCGCTTATGATAGAGGATTAAATATTGATCCGCTTTTATTTAGATATGGGGTGCGTATTAATGGTGATTTGGTGCAGGATTTAAACTGTGCTAAACTCCCTATTGTGGTTGGGAAAAATCCGGATGGTTCGCCTAGTATGCAGCGTATTCCTTGGCCGTACTATCCTTTTTTGACAACCCCTTCCGATAATCCTATTACAAAAAATATGGATAGGGTGCTGCCTGTTTTCCCGTCTAGTATTGATACTGTTAAAGCACCAGGCATTAAAAAAACAATTTTACTAGCTACCGATACCAGTTCAAGAAGTATTGCTTCGCCTGCCATGGTATCCTTAAATAGTGTGCAATCAGAAGCCGACTTATATACGTTTACAAAAAGTCACATTCCGGTAGCTGTATTATTAGAAGGGAAATTTTCTTCTTTATTTGCCAATAATTTGCCGTCTAGTGTAATGGATTCGGTGCAACGTGAAACGGGCCTTCCTTTTTTAAAGGCAGGCATTAAAGAAACCAAGCAAATTGTAGTTTCTGACGCCGATATAGTTACCAACGCGGTTACAAAAACTACGGGTCCACTTCCAATGGGAGAACTACCATTTGAAGCGTTTCAATTTGCCAACAAAACATTTTTACTCAACGCCATCGATTATTTAGTAAATGACAACGGTTTAATTGAGTCTAGAAATAAAGTAGTGGTATTGAGGTTACTTGATAAACAAAAAGTAGCAGATCAAAAAACAATCTGGCAGGTAGTCGCTATCGCCGGTCCTATTTTATTTTTACTAATGATTGGAATACTTGTTTCATTTCGGCGCAAGAAAAATTATGCTTGACGGATCTTTATTTTAATTTACCTACATGAAATATACTGCAAATGATATTGCAACCATACTAGAACTGCCGCAAATAGCGTTAAGTAGTGTAGTGGTGGAGCAACTTTTGACAGATAGTCGACGACTTGTATTTGCATCTCAAACCTTATTTTTTGCACTACCTGGTCCACGAAGAGATGGTCATGAATTTATAGAAAGCTTGTATGATCAGGGTGTTCGATGTTTTGTGGTGGATAAGCAGGTAGACCTTGTAAAAATCAAAACTTATTGTATTCGTGCTATTTTTTTTGAAGTGCCTAATTGTCTAGCTGCCCTACAAAAAATAGCAAGCCACCACCGAAATAAATTTGATATTCCTGTTATTGGAATTACGGGTAGCAACGGAAAAACCATTGTCAAAGAATGGTTATATCAGTTGTTGCAGCCAATGTACCGCATCGTTAGAAGTCCGCGAAGTTTTAATTCTCAAATTGGCGTGCCCCTTAGTGTTTGGAAGATGGATGATGCTCATGAATTGGCCATCTTTGAAGCAGGTATTTCTACCACGCATGAAATGGAACATCTAACGCCAATCATTAAACCTACGATTGGTGTGTTAACACATATGGGCCCTGCGCATGCCGAAGGGTTTAAGGATACAGCCGAAAAAATAAAGGAAAAGCTTCAGTTATTTGAAACAGTTGACAAATTTATTTACGGTAAAGATCAAATAACAGGTGTCGACATAGAAGGCCCTGTATCTATTTTTAAAAAATCAGTAACTTTTTATTCTTGGAGTAGAACAGCGCCAGCAACCCTTGTTGTTACAAGTGAAAAGATAAAGGGTAGTCGTGCGCAATTAACCCTTTTATACGCAGGTGAATTATTTGAAGTAGAAATCCCTTTTACAGACAAGGCTTCTATCGATAATGCAGTACTTTGTATGCTTACATTATGTGCAATGGGCAAAGCGTTCTCTTATATTTCTCGGGGTATTACGCAGCTTACAGCTGTTGATATGCGCATGCAATTTAAAAAAGGAATCAATAATTGTACGTTTATTAATGATAGTTACAATTTAGATTTCGATTCTTTTGTTGTTGCTGGATTTTATGTACAAGCCCAGGCTGCAGGAAGAGGCGCTTGTATCATTGTATCTGATTTTTCAGAAACAGGGCAGTCCTCTAACGACTTGTATGGTAAAGTGGCCAAGCATGCAGCAGCCCTTAGCCTCAAGCGGTTTATTGGAATTGGTCCTCAGATAAAAAAAAATCAATCGATTATTCAAAACGAATTTTCTGCCACTTCAACAAAGCTTCATTTTTTTGATAGTACTGAGTTGTTTTTATTACAGTTTCGATTGCAGGATTTTTCCAATGAAATAATTTTGTTAAAAGGTGCTCGTATTTTTGAATTTGAACGCATTGCAAATTGGCTGGAACAAAAAATGCATGAAACAGTACTCGAAATTAATTTAACAGCACTAGCGCACAATGTAAAGCAGCTACAAAATTCGATTGGGTCGTCTACTAAATTAATGGCAGTAGTAAAAGCGTTTTCATACGGAAACGGAAGTGCCGAAGTGGCAAGAACACTTGCTGCTGTCAAAACAGATTATTTAGCGGTAGCTTATGTAGACGAGGGCGTGGAATTACGAAGGGCTGGCATTCATTTACCTATTATGGTAATGAGTCCTAACGAAGCTGGCTTTGAAGCCATGGTAGCCTATGGCTTAGAGCCGGAAATTTATTCATTTGCCATGTATGAGGCCTTTGCTTCTTTTTTAAATATTCAGGGTCTTGAGTCATATGGCGTTCACTTAAAAATAAATACGGGTATGAACCGCTTGGGTTTTGAACCCACTGAAATTGAACTGCTGGCTCAAAAATTGGTTACAGATAAGTGCATGGTTGTTAAGTCTGTGATGAGTCATTTGGTAGCGAGTGATGCACCCGAGCATGATGCGTATACGCAGGAACAGATCGCTGTTTTTGAACTTGTGTGTAGCACTTTACAAGAAAAAATGGGGTACTCATTTATTAGGCATATTGCAAATTCTCATGCAGTGGATAGGCACCCGGCGTCAAGATTAGATATGGTGCGTGTAGGTATTGGACTTTATGGTACTAGTGCTAACGCAACAAATGGATATAGAAAAGTGGCTACATTAAAAACGACCATTGCTCAAATCAGACAAGTGCCCGCTGGCGCATCTGTTGGTTATGAGCGGGCAGCCATGATGGAAAAAGATACCCTTATTGCCACCGTTCGTATAGGCTATGCCGATGGATATGACAGACGCTTTAGCGGAGGAACTGGAAAAATGTATATTAAGGGCGTTTTATGTCCGGTGGTAGGACTTGTATGTATGGATATGACGATGATTGACGTAACAGAGGTAAAAGATATTTCCTTATCCGATGAAGTAGAGATTTTTGGTGAACATATTGCTATTGAAACCCTTGCAAAGTGGTCGGGCATTAATAAGTACGAGTTGATGAGTGGCATTAATGCACGTGTAAAAAGGATTTACATAGAAGAGTAAATCTTATCTTTGAGCTTCTTTAATAAAAAGCTACACCAGTGAAAGCAAAACATCTTATAGGAATTATAATTGCCATCTTATTTGTAGATCAGGCACTTAAATTTTATATCAAGCTCAACTATTATATTGGTGAAGAGCACTTAGTGCTGGGCACTTGGTTTAGACTTCATTTTGTTGAAAACGAAGGCATGGCATGGGGATGGAAATTTGGCGGCGATTTTGGTAAAGTAGCACTTACTTTATTTAGACTTGCTGCTGTTATTTGGGGTAGTTTTTTACTCCGTGATTTTTTGCGCAAAGGGATGCACAAGGGATTTATTATTTGTGCAGCTATGATTTACGCCGGTGCACTGGGTAATTTAATTGATAGTTTATTGTATGGTTTAATTTTTGAGCAAAGCGATTATTTTGCGCAAAATGTAGCCCATTTATTTCCAGCAGCAGGTGGCTATGCTTCTTTGTTTCACGGAAGAGTAGTTGACATGTTTTATTTTCCTATTATTACCGACGGGCATTTTCCAACCTGGTTCCCAATATGGGGTGGAGAAAGTTTTGAATTTTTTAGACCTGTCTTTAATGTAGCCGACGCATCGATTTCATTAGGCGTATTTATACTCCTAATTTTTCAAAATAAATTCTTTGCAGATTCTTTGCCAGAAAGCAGTTCAGCCGATATTACCAACAGTTCTTCAGGCAACAGTGTTGCCGGGAGCTAGGGCCAATTGCTGATTAAGTTTTGTAATATTATCGAGTGTTGTGTGGGCAATTTTTTCCATCGCTTCTGCGGTAAAAAATCCTTGGTGACCCGTTATGAGTACATTGGGGAAACTCATTAAACGTTGTATGATATCGTCCTTAATTATGGTATTCGATAAGTCATGAAAAAATAATTTTTCTTCTTGCTCATATACATCTAATCCTAGTGCACCAATCGTTTCATTTTTTAAACCATCAATAACAGCTTTGGTATCTAATAGGCCACCTCTTCCGGTATTAATAATGGTGACGCCTTTTTTACAATAGCCAAGGGTTTGGGTATTTATAATATATTTTGTTTGTTCATTAAGTGGGCAGTGCAACGAAATAATATCTGACGCTAAAACTTCAATGAGTGGCGCGTACTTCACACCAAGCGCTTCCATGTCTTTGTTGGCGATTAAATCAAATGCAGTTACTTCGCATCCAAAGCCAAGCATGATTTTACAAAATGCTTGGCCAATATTTCCGGTGCCTATCACCCCCACTTTTTTGCCATGAATATTAAATCCGATTAATCCGGATAAAGCAAAATTTTGCTCCCGAACACGGTTATAAGCTTTGTGCGTTTTTCTGGTAAGGGTTAATATAAGTGCAACGGCATGTTCCGCCACTGCCTCTGGCGAGTAGGCGCCTACTCTACAAACTTTGATGCCAGCTTTTTTTGCTGCTTCAACATCTATATTATTAAATCCAGCGCACCTAAGGGCAATCTTTTGAACACCTAGGGTCTTTAAGCCTTCAATTACAGCCGCCGAAGCTTGATCATTCACAAATAAGCAAACAACTTGGGCACTCTTTGCGAGGCTTAATGTAGCCGGGTCTAAGGCCTGGGTAAAAAACACCAATTCGTGTCCAAATGCTTGATTTGCAGACTCGAAAAATGTGATGTCGTAGGGTTGGGTAGAAAAAAAGGCAATTTTCATAGGGTAAAGGTAAGTCCTTGCTTATATTTATTACCTTTGCAGCCTTAAAAACAGGGCTGTAATTGCATTACAGAACCGATTAACCCACAAAGGTATGCGTGTAAAATATCCAGAATTCCAAGGCCTTCATCTGCCTAGCATTGAGCAGTCAATTTTAGCTAAATGGAAAGAAGAAGAGGCGTTTGAACAAAGTGTGCGTTTACGTGAAGGTAACACTCCTTTTGTATTTTATGAGGGTCCGCCTAGTGCTAATGGAATGCCAGGTATTCACCACGTTATTTCTAGAACTTTAAAAGACATGGTGTGTAGGTATAAAACCATGCAAGGTTTTCAGGTAAAAAGAAAAGGTGGTTGGGATACACACGGACTTCCAGTAGAACTTGGGGTTGAAAAAGAATTAGGCATCACAAAAGAAGATATTGGTAAAAAAATTACTGTCGAAGAATACAACCAAAAATGTAGAGAAGCGGTGCTTCGTTACAAAGACAAGTGGGATGAGATTACCACTAAAATGGGATACTGGGTAGATTTAAATGACCCGTACATTACTTTCGAAAATGACTACATCGAAACACTTTGGTGGATTTTAAGTGAGTTGTATAAAAAAGGATATTTGTATGAGAGTGTAAGTATTCAGCCTTATTCTCCTGCTGCAGGAACGGGATTAAGCTCACACGAATTAAACCAACCGGGCACGTACAAAGATGTTAAAGACACGTCTGCTGTTGCGATGTTTAAGGCAATAGCCACGGATGCAAAAAATAAATTTTTAATTGATGCAGCGGGTGATAACGAAGTGTATTATTTAGCATGGACAACTACGCCATGGACGCTGCCTTCAAATTTAGGATTAACCGTTGGGCCTAATATTGAGTACGTGTTGGTTAAAACATTTAACCCGTATACCCATTTACCAGTGCATGTAGTGCTTGCCAAAGCACTACTGTCAAAGCTTTTCAAGCCAGAAGGTGAAAATGGAGATTTTGAAAATTACAACGCCGAGCAAAAATTATTGCCTTGGAAAATAGTGGCAAATTTTAAAGGCACTGATATTGAAGGTGCGCAGTACGAACAACTCATGCCAACTGATGCAAGCAGTATGGCCGCAATTGAGGAAATAACACCGGGTGCAAAACCGTTTAGAATTTTACTCGGCGATTTTGTTACAACAGAGGATGGAACAGGTATTGTGCATACTTCACCAGCTTTTGGTGCAGACGATTACCGTGTTGGTCAAAAAAATAATATTGGTATTTTAACACTTGTAGATAGAGCAGGAAAATTTGTAGAAGGTGTTGGTGAATTTAGTAATCGCTATGTAAAAAACTACAAAGATGATCCCGAATATGTAGACGTGAACGTTGATATATGTGTGAAACTCAAAAAAGAAAACCGCGCATTTAAAGTAGAAAAATACGAACATAGTTATCCGCATTGTTGGAGAACAGACAAGCCAATTTTATACTATCCACTAGATGCTTGGTTTATTAAAACAACAGCGGTTAAAGACCGTATGGTGGAACTCAATAAAACCATCAATTGGAAACCTAAATCTACGGGCGAAGGCCGTTTTGGTAACTGGCTTGAAAACATGGTGGATTGGAATTTGAGCAGAAGCAGGTATTGGGGAACGCCGCTTCCAGTATGGCGTACAGAGGACGGCACCGAAGAAGTTTGTATTGGTTCTGTGGAACAGTTAAATGCTGGCATCAAAAAAGCAAATGAAGTACTCGGTGGTAGCGTTAATCAAAATTATTTACACGGTGGTATCTTGGATTTACACAAACCATTTGTGGATGATATTATTTTAGTGAGCGATTCTGGTAAACCCATGCACCGCGTTTCAGATTTAATTGATGTATGGTTTGATAGTGGTGCGATGCCTTATGCGCAGTGGCATTATCCTTTTGAAAACAAAGAGCTTGTTGATAAAGGTCAAGCATTCCCTGCCGATTTTATTTGTGAAGGTGTGGACCAAACACGTGGATGGTTTTATACCCTACATGCTATTGGTGTAATGCTTTTTGATAGCGTTGCTTATAAGACAGTGGTGAGTAATGGATTGGTGCTAGATAAAAATGGCAACAAAATGAGTAAGCGTTTAGGTAACGTTGTTAATCCTTTTGAAACCATCGAAAAATATGGCGCCGACGCAACCCGCTGGTACCTAGTAACCAACGCCTCTCCTTGGGATAATTTAAAATTTGACGTAGCGGGTATCCAAGAAGTGCAGCGCAAATTTTTTGGCACATTATACAATACCTATCAATTTTTTGCGCTCTATGCAAATGTGGATGGCTTCACTTTTTCGGAGCCACCAGTACCACTTGCAGAACGTCCAGAAATTGACCGTTGGATTTTATCAAGTTTACATTCACTTGTTAAAAAAGTAACCGCAGCAATGGACGATTATGAACCAACCGTTGCCGGTAGAGCTATTGAATCTTTTGTAGATGAGCAACTGAGTAACTGGTATGTAAGACTTTGTAGAAGAAGATTTTGGAAAGGTGAATATGAGCAGGATAAAATTAGTGCCTACCAAACTTTGTACGAGTGTTTAGAAACAGTGATACAATTAACGGCACCTATTGCTCCGTTTTTTAGTGATGCTATTTTTTCAAACCTCAATAGTGTAACGGGTAAGCATCAAGTGGCGTCTATTCATCATGCCAATTTTCCGGTGGTAAATGATACATTCATTGATACTGCACTCGAAGAAAGAATGCAATTAGCACAGGATGTTTGTTCACTCGTGCTCAGCCTTCGTAAAAAAGTAAACATTAAAGTGCGTCAGCCACTTCAAAAAATACTTATTCCGGTATTAGACCCTGCCATGCAGGATCAGCTGGTTTTAATTCAGGATTTGATTACTGCCGAGGTAAATGTTAAAGAAATTGAATATTTGACCGAAACAGAGGGAATTATTAAGAAAAAGATAAAACCCAATTTTAAGGCACTCGGTACTAAAATGGGGGCCAAAATGAAAGCGGCGGGTGCGGCCATTTCCGCTATGACCGGCGCTCAAATTGCAACCCTTGAAAAAATGGGTGAAATTCTCTTATCTATTGATGGTGAAGAACTTAGCATTGCATTAACCGAGGTTGACATTGCCGCAGAGGACATTCCGGGTTGGAGTGTGGCGAGTAAAGGCAGTCTAACCGTGGCCCTGGACATCACCATTACGCCTGATTTACAGCAGGAAGGGGACGCCAGAGAGTTCGTAAACCGTGTACAAAATATTAGAAAAGAAAGTGGTTTTGCCCTTACAGACCGTATATTCGTGACCCTAGAGCATTGCGACAGGCTTAAGGAGTCGATTGTTAAATATAACGACTATATTTGCCGCGAAATTTTAGCTGATTCTATCAATTGGGTAGATGAGGTTGCAAATGCAACTGAACTTGACGTAAATGATAATTTGCTAAAAGTTTCAATAACTAAACAAGCATAACAATAAGCATATGGCTACAAAGAAACCAGCCCCAAAAGCAGCACCTGCTAAAAAAGTAGCAGCTCCAGCAAAAAAGGCGGCTCCGGCCAAAAAAGCAGCACCTGCTAAAAAAGTAGCTGCACCTGTAAAAAAAGCAGCGCCTGCTAAACCAGCAGCACCTGCAAAAAAAGTGGCAGCGCCCGTAAAAAAGGGGGCTCCAGCCCCAAAAGCAGCACCTGCTAAACCAGCAGTACCCGCTAAAAAAGTAGCAGCGCCTGTAAAAAAAGCGGCTCCTGTTAAAGCTGTTGCACCCGCTAAAAAAGTAGCAGCGCCTGTAAAAAAAGCGGCTCCTGTTAAAGCTGTTGCACCTGCTAAAAAAGTTGCAGCACCTGTTAAAAAAGCGGCTCCTGTTAAATCAGTGCCTGCAAAAGTTGCAGCGCCAGTTAAAAAGGCGGCACCTGCACCTAAGGCACCTGCTCCAAAACCAGCGGCTAAACCAGCTGCTCGTGTTAAAGCAGCAAAGCCTGCAAAAGTTGCAGCCGTTAAAGGGCCTCCTGCAAAAGTGATTGTAAAAACTGCACCAGTAAGACCCGGTGGCAAAGTAGTATTACCAAGTAAGCCGGTTCCAAAAATAGCACCACCACCACCTGTGGTTAAAGCAAAACCTGCGCCACTTCCTCCGATGCCTAAAAAACCGGAAGTAAAATTGCCGCCTGCACCACCTAAAAAGCCGGTGAGAAAACCATTAGAACCCATTAAGGATGTAAAATTACCAAAGACAAATACAAAGTCTAGTGTACCGTACAGTCCTGGATATACACCATTAGAAAAAAGAGTACAAATTGTGACGAAGAGTAATCAAACACTTGTTAAATACAGCGATACAGAACTTAACGAGTTTCGTGAGCTCATCAACAAAAAATTAGAAGCTGCTAAAAAAGAGCTTGTGTACCTCCAAGGTTTAATTACCCGTAAAGACGAAATGGGTGGCGACAATGATGATGCACGTTATATGACTATGGAAGACGGTAGTGTTAGCATGGAAAGAGAGCAGTTGTCTCAAATGGCTAGCCGTCAAATTACCTATATCGACCATCTTGAAAAAGCGATCATGCGTATTGAAAGCAAAACATATGGTATTTGTAGAGTAACCGGTAAGTTAATTGATAAAGCACGTTTACGCGCTGTACCGCACGCTACACTTAGCTTAGAAGCTAAATTAGGTCTTGTAAAACCAAGTCCTGATCAACAATAAATTTAAAAGGCCGCAATTTGCGGCCTTTTTTTATGCTTGATTTTTAAAAATGCTTATTTTACTTCCTGCATATCAATCAGCTTTTTGTACATGCCTCCTTTTGCAAGTAGTTCATCGTGTGTGCCGCGTTCTGCAATTTCTCCTTTTTGCAACACAATAATTTCATCAGCGTGTCTGATGGTAGAGAGGCGGTGCGCAATAACAATAGAGGTTCTGTTTTGCATCATTTTATTAATAGCGTCTTGCACTAGTCTTTCACTTTCTGTATCAAGTGATGAAGTGGCTTCGTCTAAAATTAAGATGGGCGGATTTTTTAAAATAGCCCTAGCAATGGTAATGCGTTGACGTTCACCACCACTTAGTTTACTACCCCTGTCACCAATATTTGCATCGTAACCGTCCTCTTTACTATTAATAAATGCAGCGGCGTTGGCTACGGTAGCGGCGGCTGTAATGGCTGCTGGGCTTGCCGTTTGGACGCCTAAGGCAATATTTTGCGCAATGCTATCATTGAATAAAATAGGCTCCTGAGTAACAATGCCCATGGCTGCTCTTACACTTTGTAAACTATATTCTTTGATGTTAATGCCATCTATTAAAACCTCACCTTCTGTTACGTCATGAAAACGCGGAATTAAATCTGCTAAGGTACTTTTACCAGCGCCCGATGAACCCACTAGCGCAACAGTTTTTCCTTTTTCAATAACGAGGTTGATGTTTTTTAAAATGGTGGTATCGTCGTAAGAGAAACTAACATTTTTAAATTCAATGCGGTGCTCGAAATTTTCTAAAACTGTTGCATTGGGTTTATCTTCTATGGCAACAGGTGCTTTTAATATTTCTTCAATACGCTCAATAGCAGCACTGCCTCTTTGTGCATTATAAAAAGAACTGGATAAAGATTTTGCAGGATTAATGATTTGCGTAAAAAATAAAATATAGGTAATAAAACTTTCGGGTCCTAAACCTGCTTGGTTATTTAATACCAGTCTTCCACCAAACCATAAGATACAAGACAGTACAATCACACCTAAAAATTCGGACATCGGTGATGCCAAATCTTTTCTAAAATTCATTTTATTGCGGATATGATTGAGCGCATTGTTGTTGTCTAAGAACTTTTGTAGTAATATTTTTTCGGCATTGAAAGCCTTGATAACCCTTAGTCCCCCAAGGGTTTCATCTAGTATCGATAATAGCGTTCCTAGTTTTTCTTGTGAGCTCGTAGATTGTTTTTTTAGGCTTCTACTCAGGCGCCCAATAACAAAACCAGTTACCGGAAGTAGCACGAGTAAGAACAAAGAAAGTACGGGACTTAAAAAAACCAAGAAAATTAAAATGATAAGGATGTTAAGCGGATCTTTAATAAGTCCTTCTAGGGTACTCATCACACTCCATTCAATTTCATTGGCGTCATTACTCATTCTACTGATAATATCACCCTTACGTTGTTCGGTAAAATAGCCAATCGGAAGGTCTAATAATTTTTTATACAAATCAGAACGAAGCGTTGTCATTACATAATTGCGCATGGGTGCTAGTACCCTAAAAGACAAATAGGTAAATAAATTTTTAAAGAAAATGGCCGTTATAATAATGCCACAAATAGCACCAAGTGCATACACAGTTCCTTCTTCGATAATGAGCCTAGAAATAAAATATTTAAGGTAGTTTAAAATTGTTCCCGCAGATAAGCTTGCACCGGCCATAACAGGTTTAGCTGTGATGAGTTTTTCGGTGCCAAATAAAAGCTGTAAAAAAGGCGCTAACATGGCCAGCGAAACCAACGAAAAAAGGATGGCCAAAAGGTTAAATACCACATAGAGGGCGATATTCCTTTTTTGGGTTCGGAGGTAAAACAGAATTCGTGAAAAACGCTTCATAAATGATAAAATCGTTAAAACAAGGCAAAGTAACTAATTTTACAACCAATTAAACGCAAAGAACATGGAGGAAGGCAAACGTCAACGTCAGGTAGCCGGGGCTATACAAGAAGAAATGAATGAAATATTTAGAAGGCTAAACCTTTCTATGATAGCCGGTGGCATGGTTTCTATCTCATCCGTAAAAGTGACTCCAGACCTTTTGGAGGCCCGTATTTACCTCAGTATATTTCAGGTGCCAGATGCTAAAGAAGTGATGAAAGTAATTGAGTCTAGGGCTTGGGAGATCAAAAAGGAGCTAGCCGACCGTGTAAAACACCAGTTTAGACGTATTCCAGTACTGCATTTTTACCATGATGACACGCTTGATTATGTGTTTAAGATGGAAGAAATTTTCAAGCAAATCAATGCTGAAAAAAAGGCTACTGAAAACAACGATTCATCAGCAGGGGCAACAAGCGCTGAAACCGACGATCAAGAAACAAACTAATTAAGTCTCGTGCAATATTTATTTGCTTGGCGTTATTTTAAATCAAAAAAGTCTACGAGTGCAATTAATATTATTGCATGGGTGAGCGTTACTGCTATTGCAGTTGGCGCAGCGGCACTCATTGTTATTTTAAGTGTATTTAATGGCTTTGAAGATTTAGTAAAAGGTCTTTACACCGATTTTTATGCAGACATGCGCGTATTACCTGCACAGGGCAAAAAAATGAACATTGATGATAGTACGCTCTATACAATAAAATCGATAGCGGGTGTTTCGGAAGTAAGTAAAGTGGTAGAAGAAAAAGCATTACTTGCCAATGGAGATTATCAGAGCATTGTTGTTGTAAAAGGCGTGGACACTGTTTTTACGCGCACGAATTATATTGGCAAACATATTGTTAGAGGTAGTTATAAATTGGGTGATGTACAAAATCCGGGTATTGTAATAGGTGCAGGTATCGAAAATGCGGTAGGTGCCGATGTTACAAAGGGAGGTTTTCCGTTAACGCTCTATACGCCCAGTAAAGGCGAAGGTTTTGACGCCGTAGATGGCATGTTTGCCTTTCAAGTTTCAGGTCAGGGGGTGTTTGCGGTACAACAAGAATTTGACAATAAATATATTTTTACCAACCTGCCTTTTTTACAATACATGCTTTCTATGACACCGAATCAGGTAAGTGGGCTGGAAATAAAAATAAATGGAAGTCCCAAAAAAATTAAAGTAAAACTGCAACAGGCACTTGGTGAGAATTTTTTGGTAGAAACACGCTACGAACAAAATAAAAATTTGTACGCCGTCATGCAAATGGAAAAATGGGTGATTTACGGCATTTTGAGTTTGATTTTAATTGTTGCTGCTTTTAATATGATTGGTGCTCTTACGATGCTCGTATTAGAAAAACAAAAAGACATTGCCGTGCTAAAAGCCATGGGCTCAAGCGCTTCACTGATTCAAAAAATATTTATTACAGAAGGGTTGGTACTTGCGGGTGTAGGCACTATTGTGGGAACAGTTTTAGGTACACTTATTTGCCTACTGCAATTAAAATTTAAAATTATTACACTAGGTGGTGGCGGTAGTTTTATTATTGATTACTATCCTGTAAAATTAATGATCACCGACTATATGCTTGTAGTTGCCACCATAACACTAATTGCAATAATGGCCGCATGGATACCTGCTAAAAAAGCAAGCCAACAATTGTTATCCTTAAAAAGCTAGCGTTTAAAAATCGCGTCTCTTAATTAGTAATCACCAAGTGTTTCTGGTAATTGAGAAAGGGCGTCTGCAAGTTGTGCATCGTTAGGTGCAATGCCGTGCCACTCGTGAGTGCCTTCCATAAAGCTAATACCTTTACCCATTTCTGTTTTCATTAAAATACAAATAGGCTTTCCTTGACCGGTAAGTGCTTTTGCTTTATCAAGTGTTGCAACAACGTCTTCCATATTGTTGCCATCCATATCAATAACAGTCCAGTTAAACGCTTCAAATTTGGCGCGTAAACTGTCTAGATTCATCACTTTTTTGGTGGGTCCGTCAATTTGTTGCCCATTGACGTCGATGGTTGCAATTAAATTATCACAATTGTTATGTGCTGCAAACATCACTGATTCCCAAATTTGACCCTCTTGCAATTCGCCGTCTCCATGTAAACAATACACAAGCTTTGAATCTCCATTAATTTTTTTAGAAAGGGCTGCGCCAATGGCAACACTCATGCCCTGACCAAGCGATCCACTTGCGATTCTTACACCTGGTAAATGTTCGTGTGTAGTAGGGTGGCCTTGTAAACGGGTATTTAATTTTCTAAAAGTGCCAAGCTCGCTCACTTCAAAATAGCCGGATCTTGCAAGTACAGAATAAAATACCGGAGAGATATGTCCATTGGATAAGAAAAATAAATCTTCACCCTTACCATCCATGCTAAATGCTGGTTTGTGGTCTAGCGTGTTAAAATATAGCGCCGTTAAAAAATCGGTGCAACCAAGAGATCCACCAGGATGTCCGCTTTGAACACCATGTACCATTCTAACAATATCTCTTCTAACTTGTGTTGCCGTATCTTTTAGGGTTTGAATAGACGCCATAATTTGTGTATTTGCTGCGAAGATAAAATTCAAATTCCAATTCTTGTATGAAAAATGACGCTTTCGGTACTATTTATTAGTTTTGCCTTCAAATTGATGCAATATGTCTGAAGAACTTGACTTAATTACGGTAGACACCGAAGATTCTATGAATAAGGCAATAAGCCACCTAGAGCATGAATTAACCAAGATTAGAGCCGGTAAAGCCAGCCCTACCATGCTAGATGGCATTACTGCCGACTATTATGGCGCCCCAACGCCTATTAGCCAGGTGGCTAATATTAGCGTACTCGACGTTAGAACCATTAGCATTCAGCCATGGGAAAAAAACATGCTTGCTCCCATTGAGAGAGCTATTATGATGGCTAATATTGGGGTAACACCTCAAAATGATGGTGTTCAAATCAGACTTTTTATGCCACCCCTCACCGAAGAGCGTAGAAAAGAATTTGTAAAAAGAGCTGCAGGCGAAGGAGAGCAATCAAAAGTAGCAATTCGTAACATCAGACGCGACGCCATCGAGCAAATTAAAAAATTACAAAAAGACGGTTTAAGCGAAGACGCAGCAAAAGATGCTGAAAAAGTAATTCAGGATATTACCGATAAATTTATCGCACATGTAGAAAAGCATTTAGCTGCCAAAGAAAAAGAAATGATGGCGATTTAAAGGCGCTTATTTCTTTTGTTTATTAACGATATAAACACCGCATAAAATTACACCGAGCCCAACAAGTCTTAACGGATGGATGGGCTCGTTGTAGTATACGCCTATAACAAGTGAAACAAAAGGAATGGCATAGGTTACGGTAGATGCAAAAATAATCCCTGCTCTTTTTACAAGTACGTAAAACAAAATAGAGGCAATGGAAGTATTGATCACACCTAGTGTACCGCCTGCTATACTTGCTTCTATCAGCGATGGATTAGAAAAATCATAATTAAAATAGCCGGTACTCAGTAATATTATGCCCGCAGGAATCATGGTAAAACAAAATGCAACGGATGCAATATTAATGGCGCTCACTTTTTGCATTTGACTACCTACCATATTTACATTGAAGCCATAAAAAATGGTGGCGAGCACTACAAAAAAGCTGTAAGAGAAATTATCAAAATGAAGTGTTTTGCCGGCTGTTACCGAAAGTAAAAGACCAGCAAATCCAAGTAGTATGCCAATTATTTTTTGCTTACTCGATTGTAAATTAAAAAAAGTAATACCTACAATAATAGTAAAAAGGGGCGTAAGCGCATTTAGGATGCCAGCTAGTGCGCTATCAATTTTTGTTTCTGCAATGCAAAATAAATAAGCGGGAATAAAACTACCCATCACGCCGGATAGCACCACTACCAAAAGTTTGTTTTTGGGTATTTGCCTCAGTGCGCTATAACAAAATGGCAAAAGGGCTAGGCCCGAAAAAATCATGCGTAGGGAGGCAACCTGATAGGGGCTTAATGGAAATGATCCGCCCACTTTCATGCCTACTTTCATGAGCATAAAAGAACTTCCCCAAATGATCGACAAAACAATAAATAGCACCCAATTAATCAGCTTTTCCCGCACGGCATTGAATTTTGGCGAAGTTCCCCAATTTGAACCTAATTACAGCCCATTTTCTAACAATTTATGGCCCTAAATGGCAGTAAAGTGGATAAATTTTAACCCCAAACTGCACATTTGAGGCCCGAAGGGGTTTTCTTTGTAGCAAAAGTGTGAAGCTGTGAATGTTCCCAATTATCAAATTAAGTTAGATCAGTTTGAAGGTCCTTTTGACCTTTTATTGTTTTTCATAGAAAGAGACGAACTAGATATTTACAATATCCCCATCACTAGAATTATTAAAGACTTCTTGGAGTTTATTCACCAAGGAGAGAAGTTAAATATTGAACTCTCAAGTGAGTTTATTTTATTTGTTTCTACCCTCATGCGTATCAAGGCAAGATTATTACTTCCTCGTAAAGAAATAGATGCTGCTGGTAATGAAATTGATCCGCGCCAAGAACTGATTGATAAAATATTAGAATACAAGCGCTTCAAAGAAGCTTCTGCGCAAATGGCTGATATGGAAGCCGTGCGTATGCTCATGGTAAAACGTGGTAACCTTCAAAAAGAACTTATATCAATTGGAGAAGACGCGTCTGAGGGTACTGAAATTCAGAACATCACCATGTTCAAGCTTATGAAAGCTTTTGAAAAAGTGATGCAGCGTGTGCATGATCGTCAAAACAAACCGGTGCATACGGTGGTGCGTTATAATTACACCATGGAAGGCAGTAGAGACTATATGTTGGATTTTGTGCGTGGTGAAAAAACAGTGGCTTTTGAAAAAGTATTTGAAATTTGTAACGACCGCGTTCACGCGTTATTTTTATTTTTATCGACCCTCGAATTAACCCAGCAGAAATACATGAAACTCCTTGTGGGCGAGGGTATGAACAATTTTATAATTGAATGGAATGACAACCGCGAAGCAGAACTAAAAGAAGAAGGTCTTACAGATGAAGACCTTCCAAGTAGTTTTACAGATGAGGATATTCCATTAGAAATGGAATAATTTTTTATACGGTTTGTAACGCGTTTGTATTTACAATTTCTTTTACCGCGGTTTCTATTCCTGCTGCATCATACGCACACTCTCTATGTAATTCTTTGAGCGTACCATGTTCTACAAGTCTATCCGGAATACCTAAAATTGTTATGTCTGCTTTGTAACCATTGGCATTCATAAATTCTAGTATCGCAGAACCAAATCCGCCTACAACTGTTCCGTCCTCTACCGTTACAATTTTAGTATAGTTGGTAAACACTTCATGTAGTAAGGCTTCGTCAAGAGGTTTTACAAATCTGATATCGTAATGCGCTGGATCAATACCTTCCGAACGTAAATTTCTGATAGCGGTTGTTGCAAAATTTCCAGGATGACCAAAACTTAAAATAGCCACTTCTTTACCATCTTTTATTTTTCGGCCCTTTCCAATTTCAATAGCAGCTAATGGCGTTTTCCAATCTGGCATCACACCTTCACCTCTTGGGTACCTAATTACAAAAGGAAGGCCCGTGCTATCAAGTTGTGCCGTATACATGAGGTTGCGCAGTTCCTGCTCATTCATAGGGGCACTCACAATTAAATTAGGGATGCAACGGAGGTATGAAATATCGTAACAGCCATGGTGTGTAGGTCCATCTTCACCCACAAGTCCGGCTCTGTCTAAACAAAGTACCACCGGTAATTTTTGTATGGCAACATCATGCACCACCTGATCAAAAGCACGTTGCATGAATGAAGAATAAATATTACAAAACACGCGCATACCCTGTGTGGCGAGACCTGCACTTAATGTAACGGCGTGCTGCTCACAAATACCCACGTCAAAAGCACGGTCAGGCATTTTGTCCATCATAAATTTTAAGGAAGAACCACTAGGCATTGCTGGCGTAACACCCATAATTAATGGGTTGGCTTCTGCTAATTCAACAAGTGTATGTCCAAAAACATCTTGGTATTTTGGTGGCTGCGGGGTTTCAATTTTTTTCTTAAAAATTTCACCAGTTACTTTATCAAAAAGCCCTGGCGCATGCCATTTTGTTTGGTCTTTTTCTGCAAGCTCATAACCTTTACCTTTTGTTGTAATAACGTGTAACAATTTAGGTCCAGGTATGTCTCTTAAATCTTTGAGGGTATCTACAAGATTGGTAATGTTATGACCATCGATAGGCCCAAAATAACGGAGTTGTAATGCTTCAAAAAGGTTGCTGCTCTTACTTACCATGCCTTTTACGCTGGCTTCTAATTTAGAGGCGAGTGATCTTGAAGTTGATTTTCCCACAGGCATTTTACCCAGTAGGTTCCAAATCTCATCCCTTACTTTATTGTAGGTAGGAGAGGTTGCGATGTCTGTTAAATATTCTTTGAGTGCCCCCACATTTGGGTCGATACTCATGCAGTTATCATTTAAAATAATAAGCACATCACTATCTGCAACACCCGCGTGGTTCATGGCTTCAAAAGCCATGCCGGCTGTTAGAGAACCATCTCCAATAACTGCAATTGATTTTCGGTTTTCACCTTTGTATTTAGCAGCCATGGCCATGCCTAATGCTGCCGAAATAGAGGTAGAAGAGTGACCCACGCCAAAAGTATCGTACTCGCTTTCTGATCTTTTAGGAAAGCCACTTAGGCCTTTATATTTTCTATTGGTCACAAACTGATCCCTACGACCCGTTAATATTTTATGTCCGTATGCCTGATGGCCCACGTCCCAAACCAGCTGATCGTAAGGGGTGTTGTAAATGTAATGAAGGGCAACGCTTAATTCAACCACACCAAGGCTGGCAGCAAAGTGCCCACCGTGCACGCTCACAATGTCAATGATATATTGGCGTAATTCATTGCAAACTTGATGCAACTGATCTTTGGGGATCTTTTTTAGGTCATCGGGGTTGTTGATGTTCCCTAGGAGTACTCCTGGCCTTATTTCCATGCAAAAAGTTAGTTTAGGTTGTAAAAATAGGCATTTACTGTGAAGCAAAACACCTTTCCTACCATAGAAACATCACACAAAACCAAAGGTTCACCCCTTCTTCACTTTATTTTATGCCAACCAACGTTGGTTTTTGCCTTTCTTCCTTAATTTACCCCTTTTGGGGTACTTAATTTTTAACTTTGTAGCTATGTCTAGAAGAAATAACCGTGTTTATTGGTGGTGTCAAGTAGGGGGCTGGTTTTCTTATGGGTTAACCATGATTTTTTTTGCTTTCATTTTTGATAGCAAGCCAAACCCTATATTTTACCCAAGACTGGGTATTACCATTGTTTCAGGCATTTTATTTACCCATTTGTTTAGAACCCTCATTGTTCAGTTTAAATTAAGACCGCCATTTCCACTTCAAAAATGGTGGCTACTTGTGATTTTATTTTTTGGGGTCGTTGTTTTTTATAGTTTAACCAATAGTGCACTTGTAGAGTGGGTGGGTCTTTATGATCCAAAAATCAAATTTTCTGTAAGTACGCGTTTCTTTTCCAATTTAATTTTTGATTCACCCATGATATTTATTTGGGTGAGTATTTATTATGTGTGGCATTATGTGCAGCTGGGGCGCATGAATGAAATTCAAAAAGTAAGACTTGAAACGCTTGTCAAAGAGCTTGAATTAAAAACCATTAAAGCGCATATCAATCCGCATTTTATTTTTAATGCACTCAATAGTATTAGGGCCCTTGTAGATGAAAATCCAGCGCGTGCCAGAACAGCTATTACGGAGCTTAGTAATATTTTGCGCAGCAGTATGCAGGCCGAAAAACTTGAAACCGTAACACTGGAAAAAGAACTTTCGATTGTAAAAGATTATTTAGCGCTTGAAACCATTAGGTTTGAAAGTAGGTTACGCGTTGTGTATCATATCGATGAAGATACACTGGATCAACCGGTGCCCCCCATGATGCTGCAAACCCTTGTAGAAAACGCCATCAAGCATGGTATTGGTAAGCAAAGAGAAGGAGGCGTTGTTGAAATATGGTCCGATTTTAAAAACGAGCACCATCAAATTATTATTAAAAATACAGGCGCCATTGAGGATGATTTGGATCTCGATAACAGTGGCTTTGGCATTAGCAGTACCAAAAATAGACTCGCGTTACTTTTTGGAAACAAAGCAGATTTTTATATTCAAAACTCAAAAGATCATATGGTGGAGGCGGTTGTTAAACTTCCCTTATCCCCAAACAATAAATAATTTTAATAGAAAATAATTATGGCCATAAAAGCAATTATTATTGATGATGAAAGGTTAGCGCGCAATGAGTTAAAAAAATTATTACTCGATCATGCCGACATTGAAGTGCTCGACGAAGCGTCTAATGTAGATGAGGGCATCGAAAAAATTGAACAGCACAATCCGGATCTTATTTTTTTAGATATTCAAATGCCAGGAAAAACAGGTTTTGATTTGCTGGCAGAAGTAGAGCGTGCCCCAAAGGTAATTTTTACCACAGCCTACGACGACTATGCCATTAAAGCATTTGAAGTAAATGCGCTAGACTATTTATTAAAACCCATCGAGCCTAAACGTTTGTCGGATGCCATTCAAAAATTACAAGCCGAACTATTTAAAGAACAAATTGGATTTCATGGTAACAACCGTGGTCCATTAACAGAGCAGGATCAGGTATTTGTAAAGGATGGGGAGCGTTGTTGGTTTGTGAAACTGGGTGAGATTAGGCTTTTTGAGAGCGTGGGCAACTATGCTAAGGTATTTTTTGACGGCAACAAGCCGCTCATTTTAAAATCTTTGAATGCACTTGAAGAACGCCTGGATGAACGCATGTTTTTTAGAGCCAATCGTAAGCATATCATAAACCTGCGTTGGATTGATAAAATTGAGCCATACTTTAATGGGGGTCTCATTGTAGAATTAAAGGGTGGCGAAAAAATTGAGGTGAGTAGACGCCAAACCGTTAAGTTCAAAGAAATGATGAGCTTATAGCCATCCAAAAAATTAACCGTATTTTAGTTGGCTCCCACATACCATTCAAATAAATGTTTCTTATGAAAAAAATTAATATTCTAGTTGCAGGTTTGCTACTCCTTGCTACGGCACAGGCGCAAAACGTAGATAAGCTCATTAAAGAAAAAGAAGTAAGACGTATCGAAACGACACTTTCTGCCGATGATATGCAGGGGCGTAGGACCTTTACGCCTGGTATTGAAAAAGCAGCTGCGTTTATTGCAGATGAGTTTAAGGCTACTGGTCTTAAAACCCTTAATAACAGTGGATCTTATTTGCAATCTTTTGCGATGGTGCGTACTAAATTTTTAGGCGCATCTGGCACTTTTGATGGTACGACACTCGATAAAAAAGATATTGTAGTTGTAACAACGCAAACTAATTTATCGATCAACGAAACATCTGGTTTTGAAAAAATAACCATTGGTAAAACAGCTAACTTAATGAGTGAAGCGCGCAAGCTTGCAGGCTTAAAAAAGAATGCACTTATAATTGTAGATACCAGTTTTGCAAAAATATTTAGTGGATTAACGAGGCTTAAGTCTAATTTGTTTAAGTCCGATAAATCAGTCGTTTTTGTTTTAAGTACGATAAATCCTACTACCTATAGCATTGAAGCCAAGCATGAAATTACTGAAATGCCACTTGCTAATGTGGTGGGTGTACTACCTGGAAAATCTAGACCTGATGAAATTGTAATTTTTAGTGGTCATTACGATCATTTAGGCATTACTAGTAAAGACAGAAATGGGAATGTAGTAGCCGATTCAATTTTTAATGGCGCTAATGATGATGCAGCAGGCACTACTGCAATGATGGTGCTTGCGAAATATTTTAAAGCCCTAGGTAACAATGAGCGTACCCTTGTGTTTGCTGCATTTACCGCAGAAGAAGTAGGTGGCTTTGGTGCTACTTATTTTTCAAATCAATTGGATCCGGCTAAAGTAATGGCCATGTTTAATTTAGAAATGATTGGTTCTGAAAGTAAGTGGGGTAAAAACTCGGCGTTTATTACAGGGTACGAAAAAACCGATATGGGTAAAATTTTACAAGCTAATTTAGAAGGCACCGATTTTACATTTTATCCGGATCCGTATCCTGCACAAAATTTATTTTACCGTTCAGATAATGCAACCCTTGCTAGACTAGGAGTTCCGGCTCATACCATTTCAACAACAAAAATAGATACCGATCCCTATTACCATAAAGCCACCGATGAAATTGGTACTATTGACATAGACAATATGACAAGAATTATCAAGGCAATTGCACTTAGTGCGCGTGGTATTGTTAGCGGTAAGGACACACCAACGCGTGTGAATACCGCCGATTTAAAATAGAAAACAAGCCAACCTTACTACTATTTTGTAACCAGCGAATAAGGATGGTTACTAGTATTTGGGTTGGCTTGTTAGTTATTTACAAACTACTAATAGCCGTCATAAGGCCAGGTCCAACCCACGTTTGCGCCACCATCTGAAACAGCGTCATAAAATGGCCAACCATGCGAAGCGGAGGCAGGTAAAAATGATTTATCAATACTAAATCCCCATCCTTGGTTTCTTAGTGCGCCAGCAAAATAAGAGGCTCTTGAAATTTTTAATTGCTTGATTATATCATCTTGCGAACTCCTTTTAATTTGATAGTCGATACTGCCATCTACGCTAGTGCCATCAGCTACTTTAACAGTTGTGCTTAAAGAACCCGTAAATGTGATTTCTGCATTGTTATCGTCTTCATAGATTGCAAAAACCTGTTCTTTGTTATCAACTACCCAATCGGCGTCCCAAACCGCATATACGCGTAGCCATTGTTTTTTGCGAATGGTGCCACGTTCGAATTTCACCGATGTTTTATCTTCAAATTCGGTGATTTGATGACCCACTAATTTAAGGTACCCGCTTACTCTACAATAGGCTATTTCTGATCCGCCCCCATTGCCGGTAAAGCTAATAAGCCTGTCATATTGCACCCTACAAATAGCGTCACCAACATACACCCGGTTAATGTTTGGTGCAGTAACAACTGGCGGCGTTACATTGGCATCCTGTGTTTGATAAGGTTCTATGCCATTGATGCCCACAATATGGGTAGGATGATTAAATACATAATCGTCGTTTACAACAACAGGGCGGTATTCTAGAAGTGAACCCCCACTATAAAAAGGCTGAAAGCCAAGTGCTTCGTCCGCTTCGGCGCTGGCTGCAACAAGGCTAGCTACCGGACCATAGCTGTCACCGCTTGCCGAATAATCATATTCGGAACTGTATGGGAAATAGATGCTCACCTCATTACTATTATTTACATAGCCATCGTTGTGTATTTGGCTAGAAAGTAGTCCATTAGGAATATCTATGGTTTGCACCTTGCCTAAAAAGGCCAATAGTGTAGGGTCGTTTTTTTCTTTTGCTGCTGTCCAAAAATTATCTGAAAATGCTTGCAGGTTAACATTCCATTTGTCACAAAGCGCCACAAATTTTTTGTTTGCCGGAAGTATGCTTACACCTGGATTGATAAGGTCTTTTAATAAAACCGATTCGTCGGTGTAGGCTTTGGAATAAATAGCTGCATTAACCAGTTTGAGGTTCTTTTTTTCTTTGTAGAGGTCCTCTAAAATAAGTGTGATTTTTTCGAGGTTGCTAACGAGTTCGATTTGATCATAGGTAATTGGTTTTTGGTATACTTTACTCTGATCGATACCGCCATTTTGGTAGTCGATTGCATTTTTTTTACAACTAACAAATACAGTAAGAAGCGTTAGTGCAAGCAAGCCTTTTTTTACGTTCAATAACATAGTGCTTAATTTATGGTGAATAGAATGTGGTTGGATAGCTATCTACTGCAACCTATTCAATTCAATACCTGTATATGTTACGTGAAACCGCAGAAATTAAATCATGGCTCAATTAAAATTTTATTGCGCATTAGTTCTGATATTTTCCGCAAGGGCGATAATTTTTTATAGGAATAAAATTTATTATGGAAGCAAAAAAAATACCGGCCCAACGGGCCGGTATTTGACTAAAAAATTTTCCAACATTTCTTTAAAATCGGTAACTCAAACCACCCCCTAAAAATGTATTAACATCGCCGTGTACATCGTTTGAAAAATCGGCGCGAAAACCAATCATGAATTGATCCTTAATCACAAATTGTTGTTGCACTGCAATGCGGTAACCCATGCCAAAATAATTTTCTGTTCGTAATACAGATCTTCTAATAAGACCATAACTAGGGTCGCTAATAAGACTCATACTTTTTTCCGAAGAGGCTTGTGTTACACCAAATGTTGGACCTACCGTAATACTAAATCCATCCATCGAATGTTTAAAGGGATGGTATTTAAAAGTAGCCCAGCCCGATGTTTTACTGGTATGACCATACCCTGTAATTTTTAAATCGCCATTGGGGTATAGCACATCAGCAGGCTTTCTAATGCCTGTTTCAAAATTGAGGCCAAAGCCAACTTGAAAAGCAGGGAAAGGCCGCACCGATTTTTTAAAAACAGATTTTTCTACGGCTACTAAAAATCCGTAACCATTTACATCGCCTGTGCCAAAAAAAGCACCTCCCGCATGCAAATGCGCCGTGTACGTTGGCTTTGGCTTGAATTTAGTTGTAGTTGTTTGAGCGCATACACTACTAGCCATAACAAGGCTTGTTGCAAAAAGGGTAACAGGTAACAGTTTGTTGATTCGCATAGGGATGGATTTAGGTTATCTAATAGATCAGTAAAAGATCATACACTAATGCAACATATGTTGTTAAGTTACAACATGAGCCTGTATTCCCCGCAGGTTTAACAATTCGTAAAGATTTACGGTAAATACAAAAAAATAGATAGATTATCCCGCTGTTATTTTGCCCGATGCGTGTATCGCAGCGCTCATTTCTTTGATGAGGCTTGGGTCTTTTTCAATGGCATTACCAATAACAATCACATTGGCGCCAGCCTTACAGTTGAGGTATGCTTTTTCAGGATCCGTAATACCGCCTCCCACAATCAGTGGAATGCTTATAGAGCTGGCCACAGCGCTAATCATAGCCTCCGAAATAGGCATTTGAGCACCACTGCCTGCATCCATGTATATGAGTTTCATGCCTAGCATTTCACCAGCCATGGCCGTACACATGGCTATTTCATGTTTATTGGATGGAATGGGCGCTGCATTTGAAATGTAGGATACCGTGGTAGGCGCGCCACCATCAATCACCATATAGCCGGTTGGCATGATTTCGAGACCCGATTTTTTTACAAAAGGAGCGCTAATAACGTGCTGTCCAATGAGTAATTCTGGGTTACGTCCTGATATCAAAGACAGGTATAAAAGGGCGTCTGCGTATTTGGACACTTGTGAAGGTGATCCCGGAAATAAAATCACAGGGATATTACAAGCGGCTTTTATTTGCTGAATACAGGCGTCTAAGTGATTGGAAATAACCAAACTTCCGCCTACAAAAAAATAATCTACTTTAGCTTCCAAACCCAGCCCTATCAAATGTTCTAGGCTTTTAGCATCAACATTATCGGGGTCAATTAAGACCGTAAAAAGTGGGCGACCTGCTTTTTTTGATTCGAGTAGTTGAAAATAAACGTTTGGGCTCATGAACGGGTGCAATAGTAGTCCTGCAAAAATGCAGAAAAGTTTTTGTTAAAAGCAATTATCGGTCATTTGTTTCTGCGATTTAGCATTCTAGACATCTATTACGCGTTCATTTTCAATGAGTCATGTAAAATACCCCCTCAATCCCCATAATTATTAAGGGAAAAACCCCAATACCACCCAAAAAATATTTTTTTTATTGCTAACATATGGGGGAAAATGGGTCAAATTCAATCCTGATTTGAACTCTCAATTTGTTCGAAATCCTTATCCACAACCTGTTAATATTTAGGGTCTTGTTTTGTGCTCATGTAAAGATATTTTCGTCAACCGCTTAACATTTTGTTATGAGTTCGGGACCCCATTAATTAATTCGTATAAATCGACACTCAGTATGGCTAACGCTCGCTCCAAGAAAGGCTTACAATTCAGCCGCCGATTCACCAAGGATGGTGTTTCTCCTTTTGATCAATTTGAGTACGACTACCGTGATAGCGTAATCAAGAACCCGAATGGTGAAAAGGTATTTGAAATGACAAACGTAGAAGTTCCTAAACAATGGAGCCAAATTGCTACGGATATCTTAGCACAAAAATATTTTAGAAAAGCGGGTGTCCCACAAGCTGATGGTTCATTAGGTAGAGAAACCACGGTGAAGCAGGTTGCGCACCGTATGGCGAATTGTTGGAGAGTATGGGGAGAGCGATATGGTTATTTCGCAACAACGAACGATGCACAGGTATTTTACGAAGAACTCGTATATAGTATTTTAAACCAAGCTTGTGTGCCTAACTCACCACAATGGTTTAATACCGGACTTCACGAGAGTTATGGTATTACTGGTGGTGCACAAGGTCATTACTATGTAGATCCAACAGACAAGCAGTTAAAGCGTTCTACAAGTGCGTATGAGCGTCCACAACCGCATGCCTGTTTCATTCTAAGCGTGAGCGACGATTTAGTAAATGAAGGTGGTATCATGGACTTATGGACACGTGAAGCGCGTATTTTTAAATATGGTTCTGGGGTAGGTACCAACTTCTCTCAAATTAGAGGAGCAAACGAAAAATTATCTGGTGGTGGTTCTTCTAGCGGACTCATGAGTTTCCTTAAAATTGGTGACCGTGCTGCTGGTGCAATCAAATCTGGTGGTACTACACGTAGAGCGGCAAAAATGGTTTGCCTCGATTTAGACCATCCAGAAATCATGGACTTCATCAACTGGAAAGTTCAAGAAGAAAACAAAGTAGCAGCGCTTATTGCAGCTGGTTATGATAATAGTTACGAAGGAGAAGCGTATGCAACTGTTTCAGGTCAAAACTCAAACAACTCTGTACGTATTCCTAACACATTTTTTAAAGCATTAAAAGAAGATGGTAATTGGGATTTAAAAGCGCGTACCGATGGTCGTGTAATGCAATCTATTCCTGCACGTAAAGTATGGGATGCGATTTCAGAAGCGGCATGGCGTTGTGCAGATCCAGGAACACAATACGACACTACTATTAACGAATGGCATACTTGCCCTAAAGGTGGTCGTATCAATGCTTCTAACCCTTGTTCGGAGTACATGTTCTTAGACAACACGGCTTGTAACCTAGCTTCTATCAACCTACGTAAATTCTTCAATGAAGACGATAACTCATTTGATGTAGAAGGTTTCGAATACACAACAAGATTATGGCAGACTGTACTTGAAATATCTATTTTAATGGCGCAGTTCCCGTCAAGAGAAGTAGCGCAATTATCATACGATTACAGAACCACAGGTTTAGGTTTTGCAAACTTAGGTTCTATGCTAATGGTAAGCGGTATTGCATACGATTCTGAAGAAGCGCGTGGCATTGCTGGTGCCATCACTGCAATCATGACGGGTATTGCCTACAAAACTTCTGCAGAAATGGCTTCGTTTTTAGGTGCTTTTGATAAGTACGAAGAAAACAAAGAAGACATGCTTCGTGTAATGCGCAACCACCGTGCTGCTGCTTACGATGCAGACGATGCATATGTAGGATTAGAAATTAAGCCTCAAGGTATCAAAGCAAAATATACACCAGATGTACTTTTAAAAGCGGCAACCAAAGCTTGGGACGACGCTGTACAATTAGGTGAAAAATATGGTTACAGAAACGCACAAACAACAGTAATTGCTCCAACAGGAACGATTGGTCTTGTAATGGATTGTGATACAACGGGTGTGGAGCCTGACTTTGCACTTGTGAAGTTCAAAAAATTATCTGGTGGTGGTTATTTCAAAATCATCAACCAGTCTGTACCACAAGCGTTAAAGAATTTAAAATACACGCCAGCCCAGGTTGATGCGATTGTAAATTATGCAGTGGGTCATGCAAGCTTCGAAGGTGCACCACACGTGAATTCTGCGGCTTTACTAGCAAAAGGATTTTCACAAGCAGAAATTGATAAATTAAATGGTGCAGCAAAATCTGCATTCGAAATCGGATTTATTTTCAACCGCTTTACCCTAGGTGATGCTTGTATGGAGCGTCTAGGATTTAAGGAAGAAGAATATGCAGACTGGAGCTTTAACTTATTAGAAGCGATTGGGTTCACAGAAGATCAAATTGCAGAAGCAAACGATTATGTATGTGGTACTATGACAGTAGAAGGTGCTCCATATTTAAAGGACGAACATTTATCTGTATTTGATTGCGCTAACAAGTGTGGTCAAAAAGGTGAGCGTTATATTCACGCACATGGTCACATCAGAATGATGGGTGCTTGTCAACCATTCTTATCAGGTGCGATTTCAAAAACCATCAACCTACCAAACGAAGCAAGCGTATCTG
>Ga0222712_10000607_pt1 | contig 46414 bp, 44 predicted proteins | sample C33_657DmetaG_FD_165043 | JGI IMG/M metagenome (GOLD analysis project Ga0222712, IMG submission 165043) | Estuarine water microbial communities from San Francisco Bay, California, United States - C33_657D | ecosystem: Environmental > Aquatic > Marine > Unclassified | place: USA: California... | reverse complement strand
CAAGGTAAAAGTTGGTACCGGAAATCGTCTATTCGGTTCAGTAACCGATAAAGATGTTGCAGCAGTAATCAAGAGCGCAGTTGCGATCGATATCGATCGTCACAGCATCAAGATGGCTGGCCACATTAAGAAGATTGGTACACATTCAGCAAAGGTCTCACTAGAGCACCACGTAACTGCAGTAATTACTCTGACAGTTGTAGCTGAATAAATAAATAAAATTAGAACGGGCTCGGCGCTAATTGCGTCGGGCCCGTTTTATTTTGTAATTTTGCCTCCAATCTCAACTAATGAGAAAAAGTTATTTACTTTCATGCACAACGATGTAAGGCGATGTAACGCTACTGACCTGCACCTTTAGAGATTAATCAGAGGAAAGATAGAGATACCCACAATTCATCCACCGCTTTGTGCACAGGAAATCACGCTTATCCACCGACTTATCCCCAGCTTTACCCACATGCACAAGCGGGGGTATTCGCTTAACGCGACCAGCACTCATACCTTTGCCTCCTGAGCGCAATTCACGCTCAATTCAGTAAAAATGTCAGTGCCTAATGGGAGGTTTTACGCGTGAGCATCGCAGAACTTCCAAACCGTGGCGGACAACAGAACAATTCTTCATATAACTCTGCGCCAGAATTTGAACGTACTCCACCGCAAGATTTAATTGCAGAGCAATCAGTTCTGGGCGGAATGCTGCTAAGTAAAGATGCAATTTCTGATGTTGTTGAAATTTTACGTGAACGTGATTTCTATCGTCCAGCACACGAACTTATCTACGATGTAATTATTGATTTATACGGACGCGGCGAACCAGCGGACGCAGTAACTGTTTCGGCTGAGCTAGCAAAGCGCGGCGATATTGCACGTGCAGGTGGTGCACCTTATTTACACACTTTGATTTCTTCCGTTCCAACTGCAGCTAACGCTGGTTACTACGCAAAGATTGTGCGCGAACGTGCAATCATGCGCCGCCTAGTTGAAGCTGGTACCAAGATTGTGCAACTTGGTTACACCGTCGAAGGCGATGTCGATGAAGCAGTAGATCAAGCACAAGTCGAAGTATTTCAAGTTACCGAACGACGCACCTCTGAAGATTATGTTCAACTAAGCACCTTGTTACCACAAGCACTCGATGAGATCGAAGCAATCTCTAAAGGTGTTGGTATCGAAGGTGTTATGACTGGTTTCCGTGATCTAGATAAATTAACTAATGGTTTGCATCCAGGAAACATGATTGTATTAGCTGCGCGTCCTGCAGTCGGTAAATCAACTCTTGGTCTAGATATCGCGCGTCAAGCATCTATTCATGATGGAAAAACTTCAGTTATTTTCTCACTGGAAATGTCGCGTTCTGAAATCACAATGCGTATGTTGTCTTCAGAGGCAAAAGTTGGTTTAAACAATATTCGCTCTGGTGCGCTCTCAGATGAAGAGTGGTCACGTTTAGCGCGTCGTATGGGTGAAATTTCAAATGCACCTTTATTTATTGATGATTCACCAAATCTTTCCATGATGGAAATCCGCGCTAAAGCTCGCCGCTTAAAGCAACGCCATGATTTAAAGCTAATTATTATTGATTATCTGCAGTTGATGACCTCTGGCAAGCGTGTAGAGAACCGTCAACAAGAGGTTTCCGAGTTCTCTCGCCACTTAAAGTTAATGGCAAAAGAGTTAGATGTTCCGGTAATTGCGATCTCACAGCTCAACCGTTCGCCTGAACAGCGCTCAGATAAGAAACCAATGCTTTCAGATCTCCGCGAATCAGGTTCGATCGAACAAGACGCCGACGTAGTTATCTTGTTACACCGCGATGATTTATATGATCCACAAAGTCGATCAGGCGAAGCAGATTTAATTGTGGCTAAGCACCGTAACGGACCAACTCGAACAATTACGGTTTCAGCACAACTTCATATTGCCCGCTTTGTTGATATGCCGCTAAATAGTGGAATGCAAGATTTCACTCAGCAACGCGAACCTGACGAAAACTAATTACTTAAAATGTTATTGTGCAGCGCTACGTGCGCGATCTGCCATATAAATTCCGGCGATCACAATCACTCCACCAATTAATTGAATAATTGTCCAGGATTCACCAAACCATACCCACGCAACAGCGCCAGCAAAGATTGGCTCTAACATTCCAAAAGCACTAGTTGTTGATGCTGAAAGATTTCGCAAACCATTCATTACGCAAAGGTATGGAACCACGGTTCCAATTAAAACCACGTAAAGAATTAGCACCCAACCAGAGGTGTTATATCCCTCGAGTGCACCGCCTAATGGAATTGAAACTTTAAAAATATCGAATGGGAATGTCCAAATCGGCATCAACAAAGACCAAGCGAGTGCTGCGAAACCAAAACCCCACATTGTGACTGATTGATTATCGCGATTCGCGGTGATTCCTTCGCCTGCTAAAAAGAAGAAAGCCAGAGCGAAAGCTGCACCAAGGGCTGCGAGCACACCAATTCCATCGAGAGTTAAACCTTTCCAAACTTGAGCAACGAATGCCAAGCCAAGTAGCGCTAAGAAGAGCGCGGCCCACATCTCATTAGGCACATGCTTCTTGCGTACATAACGCAGGTAAAGCACGATCCAGACTGGTGCGGTGAACTCAATAAGTAGGGCAATGCTCACGTGCATGCGGGAAATAGCTAAGAAATAGGCACCATTTACCGCCGCGATGCCGATAGCGCCAAGGGCAGCTAAACGAGGAACTTCGCGTTTAGTGATACGTAAAGTTTTTGGTGCACGCCAAGCGATATAGGCAGCAAGAATAAAAAAAGTTGAGATGGAACGGACTTGGGCTAGTCGCCAAGCCGAAATGTAGTCATTAAGCAGCAGCTTTGAGGCGATGCCATTTGAAGCGAACATGACTGCAGCAAGGGTTAAGAGAATCTCGCTACGGCGCTCTTTAAGCATCTGGCAAGGGTAACCGATTGGCTACCTTTAGAAGGATTTAGAAGGCTGCGTCTGAGATATTCATGATCGAATTGTCGGTTGCTTCGACAATTTTGCGATCAGCGGTGATGTGTGGCAAATAATTGGTTACAAAGAACTTAGCTGAGGCGATCTTGCCGTTATAGAACTCAAGATCTTTGCCAGCGTTAGGAATCTTGGCCAGAGCAATATCTGCCTGACGAAGTAGTAACCAAGCAGTAATTATGTCGCCAACAGCCATTAAACAGCGCGAAGTATTTAAACCAACAGTGTAAATCTTTTCGGCATCTGTTTGTGATTCCATAGCAAGTGCTACTAAGGTCGCGATGATGGCATTTAAATCACCGAGTGCCTTAAGCAGTGCTTCTTTTTCAGCAGCATGTGCGCCACCAGTTTCGGCAAATGTTTTAATTTCTTTACCAAGTAAGCCAATTGCGCGGCCACCATCTTTAACAATTTTACGGAAGAAGAAGTCAAGACCCTGAATTGCAGTTGTGCCTTCATACAAAGTATCGATCTTGGCATCGCGCACATATTGCTCAAGTGGCCAATCACGAGTAAATCCGGCGCCACCAAATGTTTGTAGTGATTCAGTTCCAAGTAATGTCCAAGATTTTTCAGAACCGTAACCTTTAACAATCGGAAGCATTAAATCATTAAGCGCTTCCATGTCCTTAGTGCGATCTGCATCGCCGGCTTTTATGGCAAGTTCGATCTCATCTTGGATGGAAGCGGTGTAAAGAACTAGCGCACGCATGCCTTCGCTGTAGGACTTCTGCACCATTAGCGAACGGCGCACATCGGGGTGACGAATAATTTCCACACGAGGGCTAGCTTTATCGTTCATAACTTTCATATCGCCGCCCTGAATACGTTGCTTTGCATATAGCAAAGCCTGTTGGTATCCGGCTGAAAGCGTTGCGATTGCCTTTGTTCCAACCATCATGCGCGCAAATTCAATAACTTTAAACATCTGTGCAATACCTTCATGTACTTCACCTAATAAGTAACCAACGGCAGGCTCTTTCTCACCTAAATTAACTTCGCAGGTAGCTGAAACATTTAGTCCCATTTTATCTTCTAGCGCGGTTACATAAACTCCGTTGCGCTTTCCAAGTTCGCCAGTTTCTAAATCAAACATAAATTTAGGAATCAAGAACAGCGAGAGTCCCTTTGTTCCTGGGCCGCCACCTTCGCGACGAGCAAGTACAAAGTGCATTACATTGTCGTAGAAATCCGCATCTCCTGAGGTGATGTAACGCTTTGTGCCAGTGATGTGCCATGTTCCATCAGGTTGTTGAACAGCTTTACTGCGACCAGCTCCAACATCAGAACCAGCATCTGGTTCAGTGAGTTGCATAGTTGCACCCCAATGCTTTTCAACCATGAACTGTGCCATTTTCTTCTGTGGCTCTGTTCCTAAAACGTAAGCAACATGAGCGAACGCGTAACCTGATGCATAGATATGAATAGCTGGGTTTGATCCCAAAACCATTTCAGCCATAGCCCAACGCACTGAAGGTGGAACTTTCATGCCACCTAACTCAACAGGTGCATCAAGACGCCACCATTCACCATCGACGTATGCCTTATAAGATTTTTTAAAACTGTCTGGCAACGTTACATTTCCAGTTTCTTTATTAAGAATCGCGCCAACACGATCGCCTTCAACAAATGAGGCAGCAAGATCGTTTTCACAAAGACGCTTCATCTCTTCGAGCATTCCGATGGCGGTGTCACGATCAACATCACCGTATAGGGACGTGCCCATAATTTTCTCGCGACCCAAGAGGTCAAAAAGGCAGAATTCAATATCGCGCAGATTGGCTATGTAATGGCTCATGGGCAAATAATGCTACCCATCAGTAACTTAGGCAAGTGCTAGCGCAGATAGGCGTGTTTGCTGGGGTAGGCTCACACTCGTGCTACTAAGTGATCGCGATATTCGAGCTGAAATTACCGCTGGCCGGGTTGCTGTTGAACCCTTTGCCGAGTCGATGGTTCAGCCTTCCAGTGTTGATGTTCGGCTAGATCGCTTTTTTCGAGTCTTCGAAAATCACAAATATTCGGTAATCGATCCATCGATCGAGCAATCAGAGCTAACGCGCGAAGTCGTCGTTGAACCAAACGAACACTTCATATTGCACCCAGGTGAATTTGTACTGGCATCAACATATGAAATTATCACTTTGCCCGATGATATTGCCGGCCGCCTTGAAGGAAAATCATCCTTAGGTCGCCTTGGCTTACTAACTCACTCAACTGCTGGCTTTATTGACCCAGGTTTTTCAGGCCACATCACGCTCGAGCTTTCAAATGTGGCAAATTTGCCAGTAAAACTATTTCCTGGAATGAAGATCGGGCAACTTTGTCTAATCAAACTCTCATCTCCGGCTGAGCATCCTTACGGTTCCGCCGTTTATGCTTCTAGATACCAAGGCCAACGCGGACCAACCGCTAGCCGTTCTTGGATTAATTTTCATCAAACCATAATTCAATAATTAGAAGGAGTCAGAATGAAAACAACTCTTATTGTCGGCGGAATTGCTGTTCTACTTATTGTTTTCTTTGTAGCGCAATACAACCGCTTAATTAGATTAAATGTTGCAGTCGATGAAGCGTTTGCCCAGATTGAAGTGCAACTAAAGCGTCGCGCTGATTTGATTCCTAATTTAGTTGAAACTGTTAAAGGTTACGCCACACACGAACAATCAACCTTTGATGCGGTAATTACTGCCCGCGCGAAAGCTACTACTGCGACAACTGTCGCTGATGTTTCGGCTGCTGATGGAATGCTGACACAAGCACTGCGCGGATTGTTAGCAGTTGCCGAGGCGTACCCTGATCTAAAAGCATCAGCTAACTTCATGTCATTACAAGAGGAACTTTCAACAACTGAAAATAAGGTTGCCTTTTCACGTCAGTTCTACAATGACAATGTGCGCTTATTAAATACTGCCGTAAAAACTATTCCAACTAATTTCTTTGCTGGCTTTGCCAAAGTAGATGAGCGTGAATTCTACGAAGTTGATGAAGCAACTAATCGAAACGCTCCAAACGTAAGCTTCTAAAGGCCTATGGCAACATTCTCTTTTCGTGCTGCGCAAAGCTCTAATAAGCGCAAAACCTTTCTGCTGCTCGGAGCAATGGGTGCACTTACCTGGTTAGTTTTAATTTCAATCTTCACCTACCTTGGTACTAGTAGCGCTGCGATTGTGCCCTTTGCTGTTGGCCTGACTTTGATTTCAGTTTGGGGTTCTTATTACGGCTCGGACAAACTGGTTCTAACCATGACTGGTGCAAAACAAATTCAAGAGAGCGATAACCCAAAGTTATTTGGCCTGATTCAAGAAATCACAATTGCTAGCGGACTACCAATGCCAAAGGTAGCCATAGTTGAAGATAGTGCGCCAAATGCATTTGCAACAGGGCGAAATCCGGAGCACGCACTAATTGCATTTACTACTGGAATTCTCGATGCCATGGATCGCGATCAACTGCAAGGCGTTATTGCGCACGAAATGGCACATGTTGGAAATCGCGATACTTTAGTTTCTGCAGTCGCAGCAACAACAGCAGGCGCCATTGCGTTAATCAGCGATATGTTAATGCGAATAATGTGGTTCGGTGGTGGCCGTCGCGATCGTGACAGTAACGGTAATCCGATCATGTTGGTTGTATCGCTCGTCGTTTTAATTTTGGCACCGATCGCAGCCATGATGTTGAAATCAGCTATTTCGCGAAAGCGTGAATCTTTGGCCGACGCAACGGCCGTTGCTTTTACACGCAATCCTGCCGGGTTGCGCAGTGCGCTAGAAGTTTTAGCTGCAGATTCAACAGTGGTGCATCAGAAATCAACCGCTGTTGCTCATATCTGGATTGAGTCGCCACTTGATGGCTCATCAGTTTCAAAGATGTTTGCTTCGCACCCACCTATTCAAGAGCGCATTGCAACGCTGCGAGCGATGGAATCGCTTAGTTAGCAGCTAGTGGAAAGAAAACGGTAAAAGTTGCGCCTTTACCCAACGTTGAACTAACTCCAACTTTGCCACCATGCGCCTGCATAACGGCATCAACGATTGAAAGACCTAGGCCACTTCCCTCTTCCTTGGCGCGGTTTCGCGAGGGATCTGCGCGGTAAAAGCGCTCAAAAATACGGGCTTGATCCTCTTGCGATAAGCCTGGCCCGGAATCGGTAATTGAAATCGTGGTGCCTTCGTCGTTGCTCGCAATTGAAACCTTGATTGGCGTACCTGCAGGTGTGTGAATACGAGCATTAGCCAATAAGTTGGCAACAACTTGATGAATCTTGCGTGCATCACCCAACACAAATGCTTCCTCTGGCAACGCTAAAGTTATTGGATGTTCAGGTCCGGCCGCACGAGCAGATTCAACTGCTTCGGTTACCAAATCAGTTAGATCCACAGGTGCATTTACTAAATCACGAGATTGATCTAATCGAGCCAACATCAACAAATCTTCAACTAAAGCGCCCATGCGAACTGATTCATTTTCAATCCGACCCACAAGTTCAGAAGTCGCAGCCTCGCCTTTAACTGCACCTTGACGATGCAGTTCGGCAAAACCACGAATTGCCGTTAAAGGAGTACGTAATTCGTGGCTAGCATCTGCAACAAAGCGGCGCAATTTGTTTTCACTTGCGGTACGCGCAGCGAAAGATTCTTCAATTCGCGAAAGCATTGCATTAAGTGAAGTAACTAGCCGACCAACTTCAGTATCAGGTTTAGCGTCAGGTAAACGCGCAGATAAATCGCCAGCGGCAATTTTCTCGGCAGTTTCTTCAACTGCAACCAGTGGCCGCAAACCAACCCTGATCACCATGCGCGAGGCAAATCCGATCAAGAGAAGTGCGATAAAGCCAATAAAAATAAAGACAACCCGCAAACGTGCAGCCGTTTCATCTACTCCAGATAATGATTGTGCAACAAATACTGAACCCATTGCAGATGGCAAGACCCGAGACAGAACACGGAAGTCAGCACCTGGTATTTCTAAAGTAAATGGTCGATTTCCGTATTTGGCAGCAGTTGCAGGCAGAGTACCAATTACATAATCGGTAATCTTTTGTGCATTTAAGTCGCCACCTACGCCACCGACATAGTTACCAAATGGATCAAGTAAAGTGATAGATACTGAGCTTGGAACGCTACGTAAAGGGGTTTCAGTGGCAGCTTTAGCTTGTGAATCACCATTTTCTTCATCGCCATCGGAATCACTTTGAATTCCAGCACGATCAACCCGCAATAAAGCACCATCTGCGACGCTAATTAATTGTTGATCTACTTGCTGAAGTAGAAACTTTTGCATTGCATTCTGTGCAACAAAATCTGAAACCGTAAAACCGAGTGCGGATAAAAGCAATACGCCGACTAAAAGTCGATTTCGTAAGCTCGCACTTGATAATGGGTTTCGATTCTGCATTTACTAATTATTTCGGTGGAATCCGTAGTCGGTAACCAACACCACGGACGGTATGAATTAGAGCTGGTTCGTAAGTGTCAATCTTTTTACGTAAGTAGGAAACATATGTTTCAACAATCCCGGCATCGCCACGAAAATCGTATTGCCATACATGGTCAAGGATCTGAGATTTAGAGACAACACGATCTGCATTTATCATCAGATAGCGAAGTAACAAGAATTCGGTAGGGGATAGATCAATTAGGTTACCGGCGCGATGAACTTCGTGTGTTGCCTCATCTAATTCAAGATCAGCAAAACGAATTTTTTCTTCGTCATGAACCGTTGTGGTTGCACCAGTGCGGCGAAGCAATGAACGAAGGCGCGCCACAAGTTCTTCAAGACTAAATGGTTTGGTCATGTAATCATCGCCACCGATTGTTAAACCAGCAACTTTATCTTCCATGCCATCTTTAGCAGTTAAAAAAAGGACGCCAACATTTTGACCCTCGTTGCGAATACGTTTGCAGACCTCAAAACCATCCATACCGGGCATCATCACATCGAGCACCATGGCATGTGGCTTGAATTCTTCGGCAACTAGTAGAGCTTGTGAACCATTGCTTGCAGTTCGCACATCAAAACCAACAAAACGAAGACTGGTTGAGATTAAATCGCTAATGCTCGATTCATCGTCAACTACGAGAATGCGTTGGTTATTGCTTTCGCCCTTACTCATAACTTCCTCTCTAAATTTCCAGGATTTCTAGATTTTCCTGGGGCCACCCAACGTGGCTTAAGAGAAGGATCCTTAGGACACCTGAGAATTGTCTGAGGATAGACTCGATTGAGGCTGTGGCTTTACTGCTCGCAAAAGGGCCTGGGCGACATCTAGGACCTCGACATCTGATTCTCGGGCAGTCATGCCGTCGGTGACCATCACTCGGCAGAACGGACAGGCGACTGCGACTTCATCGACCCCGGTGGCGATAGCTTCATCGACGCGACTCAAATTGATGCGCTCGCCAATTTTTTCTTCCATCCACATGCGACCACCACCTGCGCCGCAACAGAATGAACGTTCTTGATTACGAGGCATCTCGGTAACTTTCACACCAGTTGCATTAAGCAATTCGCGCGGTGGTTGATAAATCTCATTGTGACGACCCAAGTAACAAGGGTCATGGTAAGTAAGAGAGGTAGTTGCTTTATTAACCGGAATCAAATTCTTTTCACGCACTAATTGATTTAATAATTGCGTGTGGTGAATCATCGTTAACTCAAAACCACTTTGAGCATAATCGCGACCAATAGTTGTAAAGCAATGCGGGCAAGTTACAACAATCTTTTTGTTGCCTTTAGATACGTCGCGGTTAGCAAATACTTCATTAAAGGTATCGATATTTTCACGGGAAAGAATTTGATACAAGAATTCATTTCCACTTCGACGAGCAGGGTCGCCAGTACAGGTCTCGCGCTTTCCTAGAACTGCAAAGTTAACACCGGCCATGTGAAGTAATTCAGCAACTGCCTTAGTTGTTTTCTTAGCACGTTCTTCATAAGCACCTGCGCAGCCAACCCAGAATAAATATTCCACTTCATCAGGCAAGACACCTTCAACAACTTTAATTGGGAAATCACATTCAGCAATCCAAGCTTCGCGATCGTTGCGATTAGCACCCCAAGGGTTACCAGCTTTTTCTAGATTACGGAAAGTTCCACCTAGTTCAGTAGGAAATTCTGACTCAACTAAAACTTGGAAGCGACGCATGTTCACAATGTGATCGACATGTTCGATATCTACCGGACACTCATTTACACAAGCACCACATGTTGTACAAGACCAAAGTACATCGAGTGAAATTGGGGCATTTTCGCCAACTAATACTTCATTTTCTACAACTTTAGACATGGCGTGATCGCGCATAGCCATAATCAGAAGCTTTGGTGATAGTGGTTTATCAGTGTGCCAAGCAGGGCATTGCGATTGGCAACGTCCGCACTCGGTACATGAAGTCATGTCGAGCAGACCTTTCCAAGAAATGTCGCCACGATTTCCTAGACCAAAAACATCATCTTCAGCTGGATCTTCAAAGTTAACTGGCTTACCGTGTGACAACATTTCTGGCAAGGGGCCAAGTGAATTTTTACCATCAGCATTGCGCTTAAAGAAAATATTTACCGGCGCTAAGAAGCGGTGCCACGCAATGCCCATCGTAAAGTTAGATGCAATAACCACAAACCAGAGCATTGATACAAAAATCTTAATTGCAGCGATTACTTGAATCGAAGTTGTAATTTGCCCGAGTGATAGTTCCTTAAACATTTCCGCAATCCACCAAGTGGTGATGTAATGCCTGTTACGAGTTGTTTCCTCAGAGAGAGCGCCTTCTAGCCCGCGAAGCGCAATCACGCAGAAGACCACAGCCAAAATTGTGGCTTCGACGTAGTACGCCTTCCAGCTGCCAGATCCCAAGAATCTAGAAGTTCGCCCTTTATGAAAGAAGCGAGTGAATTGGCGGATGCCAATTAGCGCCACGATTCCAATACCTGTAAGCCAAGTAATTAACTCAACGAAATATTCATATGGCCATAGATGACCAATTACTGGAATTGCCCAACGTTGATTAACAATTAAGAAGTAAGCCTGAACCAGCGTTCCGAATAATGCGCCAAAACCGATCATGACAAACCAGTGCGCGATTCCAGTGCCGGTGAAATTAAGCATCTTGGTGTGGCCAAGAGTTTCTTTCAGAGTGTTTTTAAGACGCGCTCCACGATTGCCACTACGGGTTGGGTCAGCTGCGCCTTTTTTATAAATACCTATTAATTGGCGAACCCGAATTGACAGCAGGGTTAGGGCTGCGACCGTTATGCCGTAGGCAATGATCATTAAGGCGAGCGTTAGCGTCATGTGGATCAGGGTAAAGGGAAAAATGCGCGGGAATAAGTTCCTAGGGCTGTGGGTTACACCCTATGGAAACCTGAGTCGCCCCGACTCAAGTATTTGGGTATGATCGACTCATGTCCCGCTGATAAGCGGAGCCTGGGGTCAGGAAAAGGCCCAAATAAGCGTAAACATGAAGAGAGAAATTGGAGCAATAAAGATGGCCAGAGCAGTAGGAATCGACCTAGGAACCACCAACAGCTGTGTTTCCGTTCTAGAAGGCGGCGAGCCAGCAGTTATCGCTAACGCCGAAGGTGCACGTACGACTCCGTCGATCGTGGCTTTCGCGAAAAATGGCGAAGTACTTGTTGGCGAAGTTGCCAAGCGTCAATCAGTAACAAACGTTGATCGCACAATTCGTTCAGTAAAGCGCCACATGGGTACTAACTGGACTATCGATATTGATGGCAAGAAGTACACCGCACAAGAAATTTCTGCGCGCGTACTACAGAAGTTAAAGCGCGATGCTGAGGCATACCTTGGCGAAACCGTAACTGACGCGGTTATTACCGTGCCGGCTTACTTCAACGATGCGCAGCGTCAAGCAACTAAGGAAGCTGGCGAAATTGCTGGCTTAAACGTGCTTCGTATTATCAACGAGCCAACATCTGCAGCACTTGCATATGGTCTTGATAAAGGCGATCAAGAACAAACGATTCTAGTTTTCGACTTAGGTGGCGGAACTTTCGACGTATCACTTCTTGAAATCGGTGATGGTGTTGTTGAAGTTAAAGCAACTAATGGCGATAACAATCTTGGTGGCGATGACTGGGATGACGCACTTGTGCAACATCTAGTAAAAACATTTGCTGCGCAATCAGGAATTGATTTAGCAAAAGACAAAATGGCGATGCAGCGTGTTCGTGAAGCTGCTGAAAAAGCAAAGATCGAACTTTCTTCATCACAACAGGCATCAATTAACTTGCCATACATCACAGTTGATGCCGAAAAGAATCCATTGTTCCTAGATGAAACAATTACCCGCGCACAATTCCAATCACTAACTGCAGATTTACTTGATCGTTGCAAGAAGCCATTCCAAGCAGTTCTAAAAGATGCTGGAATTCCAATTGCAGATATCGATCACGTAGTTCTAGTTGGCGGTTCAACTCGTATGCCAGCAGTAGTTGATCTAGTTCGCGAACTTACTGGCGGAAAAGAGCCAAATAAGGGTGTAAACCCCGATGAAGTTGTAGCCGTTGGCGCAGCTCTCCAAGCTGGTGTTTTAAAGGGTGAAGTTAAGGATGTTCTGCTGCTCGATGTGACACCACTTTCTCTTGGTATCGAAACCAAGGGTGGCGTGATGACTAAGTTAATCGAACGCAATACAACGATCCCAACTAAGCGCAGCGAAATCTTTACAACTGCCGATGACAATCAACCAGCTGTGCAGATCCAGGTATTCCAGGGTGAGCGCGAGATGGCGGCTTATAACAAGAAGCTCGGCATGTTCGAACTAACTGGCCTACCACCTGCACCACGCGGAGTTCCTCAGATTGAAGTTGCTTTCGATATCGATGCTAACGGCATCGTGCACGTATCAGCTAAGGATCTCGGTACCGGCAAGGAGCAGAAGATGACTATCACCGGCGGTTCATCACTTTCAAAAGAAGAGATTGATCGCATGATGAAGGATGCTGAGTCACACGCTGAAGAAGATCGTAAGCGCAAGGAAGAAGCAGAGATCCGCAACAACGGTGACTCACTTCTTTACCAAACCGAGAAGTTCTTAAAGGATAACGAAGATAAGTTCACTGAGGGCGAAGCTGCTGAAAAGAAAGCCGAAACCGAAACTGAACTTGCCGTACTTAAGAGCGCGCTCGAGGGTAATGATCTTGAAGCAATCAAGGCCGCAACTGAAAAAGTTGCAACAGTCAGCCAAGCACTAGGCGCCGCCCTTTATGCAGCAACAGCTGCAACCCAAGGTGATACAACACCTAATGAAGATGGCGTAGAAGATGCTGAAATCGTGGATGAAGGAAAGTAATTGACTTCAGAAACTCAAGAAAATATCGAGCCGACTACAGAAGAAGTTGGGTTTGAACATCCAGAAGCGGGTCAAGAAATTGACCCGCTTACTGTGATGACTGCTGACTTACAACGCTTACAAGCCGAGTACGCCAATTACCGCAAGCGAGTTGAACGCGATCGCGCAGTCGCTTCCGAAATCGCAATTGCATCAGTATTAAATGAGCTATTACCCCTATTAGACGGGCTTGATAGAGCAGCTGAGCATGAAGAGTTAACCGGTGGATTCAAGGCTATTGCCGACCAATTAACCTCGATAACTTCTCGAATCGGGCTGGAAAAGTTCGGTGAAGCTGGAACTGAATTTGACCCTCAGATTCATGATGCGCTTATGCATGAAACATCAGCAGGTGTCTTAGTGCCTACGGCTAGCAAGATTCTGCAATCAGGATATAAATTCAAGGATCGCATTTTGCGTCCTGCCAGCGTTGCAGTTACAGATCCAGCGGGAGAATAATCTATGGCAGCGCGTGATTTATACGAGAAGGATTTCTATAAAATCCTGGGCGTATCAAAGAACGCACCTGCTGATGAGATTAAAAAGAAGTATCGCTCTCTTGCTCGCGAACTGCACCCAGATAAAAACAAGGGCGATGTAAAACTCGAAGAACAGTTCAAGGCTGTCTCTGAGGCTTACGACATTCTAGGCGATGATAAAAAGCGTGCTGAATACGATGAAGCTCGTTCACTTTACGAAAAAGGTGGAATGCGCGCCCCAATGGGTGGCGGAAATTACCAAGGTGGCGATTTTGGTGACATTTTCGGTGGCGGTAACCCGCAAGACATTTTCGCAAATCTATTTGGTGGCGGACGACGTGGGCCGCGCAAAGGTCAAGATCTACAAACCGAAGCGACAATTACTTTTAAAGAATCAATCTTTGGAACCACGTTAGATCTGCGACTTTCTACCGATGGTGGACCAGCCCAAAACATAACTGCGCGAGTTCCAGTTGGTGTAAACGACGGAGCAAAGATTCGGGTTAAGGGCAAAGGCGCCCCAGGAGAGGCTGGCCCTGGAGATTTATTTATTTTGTTGCACGTAAAATCTCATTCTGTTTTTGCCCGCAAAGGTGAGAACTTAACAATTACTTTGCCAGTTACATTTCCTGAAGCGGCTCTAGGTGCTGATATAAAAGTTCCAACACTTACTGGCGATGATGTCACTGTGCGCCTAGCGCCAGGTACCTCAAATGGCCGAGTTTTACGCGTAAAAGGCCGCGGTGTTACTAAAGCCGGTGCAACTGGAGATTTATTAGTTACGGTTGAAGTGCAGGTGCCAAAACGTCTTGATCAAAAGGCTGAAGATGCGCTAAAGAATTTTGCAACTGCAACCGAAGGCGAAGATGTTCGCGCTGAATTTAATAGCAAGGCAAATTCATGAACATTGATAATGACAAAAATCTGCCAGATGATGATGCCGGCGTTTATGTAATTTCAGTCGCTGCCGAATTATCTGGCATGCATCCACAAACCCTTCGTCAATACGATCGAATGGGTTTAGTTTCACCGGATCGCACAAGTGGTCGTAATCGCAGATATTCGTTGCGAGATATTGCTTCCCTTCGAATGGTACAACGTTTAGTTGGCGAAGGAATTAATCACGCTGGAATAAAAAGAATTATTGAACTCGAATCTGCCATGGCTAACATGGCGCTAGAAGTTGCTAAGTTACGAATCGAAGTTGATGCGCTAATTGAAGCTAATCCACCAAAGGGGCTAGCAGTTCGCAAAAAGCAGCCAGTAATTCTCTATGAAGAAGAGAAGTAGTTAGAAGTATTGGCCTTTGCTATTCCAGCCAGATAACACTTTTTCACCAGGTGTTTTCAAAACATCTTCTAAGACTGCTGCATAGATATCACGGAAATCTGTAGTCACTGCCAAATCACCATTAATTAGTTTTGAAAGTGATGGCTGATCGCCATAAAAACCACCCTTAACACGATCGCCAATTAAAAACACTGGGCCCGAGGTGCCGTGATCGGTACCTTGTGAACCATTTCCCTTTACTCGACGACCAAATTCGGAATAAACCATGGTGACAATATCTTTCCCACGCGGAGTATTTTTCATTTGACTTGCGAATCTGGTCAAGGCTGTTGAGACTGTGCCAAGCAATGCGGCTTGAGCATTTGCTTCATTTGCGTGCGTATCAAAGCCACCGAGCGAAACCGACCAGACACGTGTTGGAGAGCCTGCTGCAATGAGTTTGGCGACAACGTCTAACTGTTGCGATAGATTCGAATCGCCACCTGCGTTTCCACCATTGGCAGTAGGCAAGTCATCGGAGACCGGTGCTGGCATTTTCAAAATTGGGGTCACGGTGCTGGAAACGGTAAACAAATCGCGCAATGAAGTGGCAGCTGCGGCCATTAATTTGTTATCAGATGAAACAACCTGACTTAACTTTAGGCAATCTTTTCCAAATGCTCCAGTTGGAATAACTAAACCACCAAGCGGAAGAACGGAACCAGATCTTTTTTCGCCAGCAAGCAAAGGTGGCAATACTGAACCCAAGCTAATTGCCAACATTGGATCTAATTCTTGGGACTCAACCCAACGACCGAGCCAACCACTATTTAATCTGGAAACAGGTGCACCACTCTGCCAAATCGCCATTGAAGTAAAGTGTGAACGATCAGGTTTTGGATAGCCAACACCACGAACAATCGCTACTTTCTTTTGATCCCACATGGACTTAATTCCGGTCATGGCAGGGTTTAAGCCTAATTGTTCATCTAACTTTAAAACTTTTTCAGGAGAATAAGAAATATCTGGTCGAGAAGAGAAATAAATTGGATCGGTATATGGAACCACAGTGTTTAGTCCATCATTTCCGCCATAGAGAGTGACCATAATCAAAATTGGCGTACCGAGTGGCAGTGGTCGAGTTGAAGCCGCGGCTGCAATTTCATCGAGGGTCAACATGGGTGCAACAGCGCCGACAGTTGCCGCACCTGATAACTGAAGAAATTTACGTCTAGTTAAAGTATCCATCAGTTCTCCTTAAGCGCTCACGATATATTCTGGGCTGCAAATTGCTAACTGCAGTAACTGGGCTGGATTATTTTTCTCGCCATCTAAAGCAAGTCGAGTTCGATTACTAAACGTTAAAACGCCAAGTTCATCTTGTAACCAGAGAACTCGCTTATTTGGGGCGACCGCAGTTAAGGCTGCTAAATCTGCTTGTTTTATCAGCCATCCAGCGAATTGCAGCCGGTATTGGGCACTGGCCGAACTCAACCAAGATTCATCTGTTGGCCAGCCACCTACATTTGGCGGGTTAAAGGGAACTTGAGCCAACTTATCTAAGTAGTTAAGGAGCTGGGCTTGGGTTTGAAGCGCTGACGGGGTTAACTTCAAATATCGGGCAACGCCAGCAAACCATTCAACTGGTGCCTTAACAACCGAATTATTTATATCACTAAGAACTTTACTATTGGTAGCCGCTATTAAAATTGATTTGATATCGCGATCAACAAATGCACTTTCTAACGCATTGTCTACAGGTAGTGGATTAGTGCTTGAGATAAATCTAAACCAAATGCGTTCGGAGATAAATTTCGCGCAATTTGCCTGAGAAAGTAACCAAGAAGTAGCTTTTGGTCCATCGAAGTTAGCACTCGACCCCAAGATTGTTTTTGAGTTTGCATCAAAACGCTTTGAATTAAAGATGACTTTACCTGACCATGGCTCAATTTGGTATCCAGTCAAAGCTCTTGCTAATTCACGGACATCGTTTTCGGTATAACGATTAACCCCAAGTAGAAATAACTCCATTAACTCACGGGCTAAATTTTCGTTTGGCGCTTTTACAGTATTTGCCCCACCGTCGAGCCAATCTTGCAGAGCACCATCATTTATCATTGCAAGTGACAAATCTTTGAAATTACCAACGGCATGCTTGCGCAAGGTTTGATTTTGAAGATACATCGGGTATGCAAAATTAATTTTGCTAATTGAAGTTGCCCAATGACCATGCCAAAACCAAGTCATGCGTTCAGTTAACGAATGATCAGAAAGAACCATTCGGTCTAGCCACCAAATTGGTAGTGCTCGAGTTTGCTGGCGAAGCGCAATATTGAATTCAATTAACGCATTTGTATTCTGACCAGGACGCGGTCCTAGATTTGTAATATTTGGTTCAGCCACCTGAGCCGCCCCTAAATCAACGGCAGGTACGTTCAAAAGTGCGGTTTTTGTAGCGCTTAGTCCGCTATCTAAAGCAGCTTTAAATTCACCAAGGCGTGGGCCGAAACCAAAGCGGTGGTAGAGCCGTGCGATCTCTAACCGGTCAGTTTCCATAACGGTAAATGTATGTGATTTGCAGGCGTTAGGTAAGGTACATACATGAACTCACACGAAATTCTCCGAGAAGAGATCCTGAACAAAGCAGTAGTACATGGCAAAGTCATTTTGTCGTCCGGCAAAGAAGCCGATTACTACGTTGATTTGCGCCGTGTGACCCTTGATTCCGTAGCAGCCCCGCTTGTTGGCGCCGTGATGCTCGAGCTAACCAAAGATTTAGTTTACGAAGCTGTCGGCGGATTAACACTTGGTGCTGACCCAGTTGCGACTGCGATGATGCATGTAGCCGCACAACAAGGTCGCAAGCTTGATTCTTTTGTGGTTCGCAAAGCTGAAAAAGCGCACGGGCTACAACGTCGCATTGAAGGGCCAGATGTAAAAGGTCGCCGCGTTTTAGCGGTTGAAGATACTTCGACTACTGGCGGTTCAGTATTAACAGCTGTTGAGGCGCTACAAGAAGCTGGCGCAATTGTGGTTGGCGTTGCCGTCATTGTTGAACGCGGCGCAAAACCAAAAATTGATGAAGCTGGTTTTGAATATCGCGCTGCGTATCAGTTAGCAGACCTTGGTCTGTAAATTAACTTAAGCCTTTAAATTAACTTAAGTGGCGTTTTGTACGTATTTCGCGAATAACTTCGAGGGCGATTGGCGCCAAGCTAGCAATAACAATTAGACCGATAATTGGCAGCAGGTATTTATCTACCGATCCTTCTAATTTATTTCCGAGTACATAACCAAGTGCAATCACGCCATCAGTCCAGATAATCGCACCGATAACATTCCAGATAAAAAACTTTCGAGCTGGAATTCCGACAACGCCACACATTGGATTAATCAGCGTGCGGATAAATGGAATAAAGCGGGCCAAAATAATTGCTTTACCAACCCCATATTTACCTAGCCACTTTTCCGTCGAGGCGACTCTGGCTTGGGTAAAGAAGCGACCGTCTTTTCGGTCAAACAATTTGCGCCCGTACTTTGCCCCAATGAAATGTCCAAGTTGAGAGCCGGTGATTGCCGCTAACGGTGCACCGATAAAAAGAGCGGCTGGCGATAAGTGAACTCCACCTAAAAGTGAGGCGGCTGAGCCTGAAGCCGCTAACCCGGCAATAAAAAGGAGCGAGTCACCAGGGAAAGCAAGCCCAACTAAGAGGCCAGTCTCGGCGAACAAAATGGCCAAGATGCCAATTAAGCCCAAATCGGCCACAATCGAATTTGGGTCAAAGAGAGTTCCAATATCCATAGGAAAAGACCCTAGTCGGTTGCCGCTCTTGTTCCAATAGTTTCGCTTAGTCGAGTAAATCTCACTCAATAGATAGGTGTATTTGCCAATCAATAGGGGGTTATGCGTAAACTCAGGCAACTTTGTGGGCAATAGCGCCCCCTGACTCTCCAACGGAGGAGACAAGATGCGGGCAAATGCCTCACTCGTGCAAGTAACCGGAAATAACCTCACCTATGTATATGTAGTTCTAGCCATTTCACTTGTTGCACTCGGAATCGCATATGCGCTTCGTGCTCAAGTTTTGGCACAGGGTGAAGGCACCGAAAAGATGAAGGAAATTGCCGGTGCAGTTCAAGAAGGAGCCGCAGCTTATTTAGCTCGCCAGTTCCGCACCCTTTCCTACTTCGTAGCGATTGTTTTCGTTCTACTTTTCGCACTCCCAGGAGATGCTGATATTCGTATCGGTCGCTCAATCTTCTTCTTGCTAGGTGCTGCATTTAGTGCACTAGTTGGATACAACGGTATGTGGCTTGCAGTTCGTGCAAACGTGCGCGTTGCTGAAGCTGCTCGCCAGAAGAATGCTGAGCGCGCAGTGCAGATTGCTTTCCGCACCGGTGGCGTTGTTGGTATGACAACTGTTGGTCTTGGTTTAGTTGGCGCATCACTTGTTGTGATCATCTACCGCGAACAAGCTCCTGCAGTTCTTGAAGGTTTTGGTTTTGGTGCTGCAATGCTCGCGATGTTTATGCGCGTGGGCGGCGGTATCTTCACAAAGGCAGCCGATGTTGGTGCTGACCTTGTTGGTAAAGTTGAAAAAGGTATTCCAGAAGATGACCCACGTAACCCTGCAACTATTGCAGATAACGTAGGCGACAACGTTGGCGACTGTGCAGGTATGGCGGCTGACTTATTTGAGTCATATGCCGTAACACTTGTTGCTGCACTAATTCTTGGAAAAGCCGGATTAGGTAATGCCGGTTTGGTTTATCCATTGATCGTGCCGGCGATTGGTATCGTCACAGCGGTAATCGGAATCTTCCTTACTCGTTTGCGCTCAACCGATAAGAACGCAATGACTGCAATTAACCGCTCATTCTTCTTATCAGCAATCATCAGCGCAGTTCTTACCGGCCTAGCAACATTTACATATTTGCCAGATAGCTTCAGCAAGCTACTTGGTTTAACTCCTGAAAAAGTTGCCGAATTCGGTGACATCAACCCTCGCATCTTGGCAATTGGTGCAGTTCTAATCGGTATCGGCTTAGCTGCCGCAATTCAGTTATTAACTGGTTACTTCACTGAAGTTGGAAAGCGTCCAGTAAATGACGTTGCTGCATCATCACAAACAGGTGCGGCAACCGTTATTTTGGCTGGTATTTCAGTTGGTTTCGAATCAGCTGTTTATAGTGCTTTGCTTATCGCAGCTGCGGTATTCGGCGCCTTCATGTTAGGTGGCGGTTCAATTGTTCTTTCGCTACTTGCGATCGCACTTGCCGGAACTGGTTTGCTAACAACTGTTGGTGTAATCGTGGCAATGGATACCTTCGGCCCAATCTCAGATAACGCACAAGGCATTGCTGAAATGTCTGGCGATGTAAAGGGCGAAGGCGCTCAAATTCTTACTTCACTTGATGCAGTTGGAAATACCACAAAGGCAATCACTAAGGGAATCGCAATCGCAACAGCTGTACTTGCAGCAACTGCGCTATTCGGTGCTTTCACTGATGCTATTAAGTTGGCTGTGACCGAAGCTGGTTCTACAACCGTAGATCTAGTTACAAATCTGCAATTCCAAGGAATCCTCGATGTTGCAGATCCACGCAACTTGGTCGGTCTAATTATTGGTGCTGCAGTTGTATTCCTATTCTCAGGTTTAGCAGTTAACGCAGTATCACGCGCAGCTGGTGCGGTAGTTATGGAAGTTCGTAATCAATTCAAACTACACCCAGGAATTATGAAGGGTACTGAAAAGCCAGAATACGGTCGCGTAGTTGATATTTGTACTCGCGATTCACTTCGTGAACTTGCAACACCTGGCTTACTTGCTGTTATGGCACCAATTGCAGTTGGTTTTGGTCTCGGCGTTGGCGCACTAGGTGCTTACCTAGCTGGCGCAATCGGCACCGGAACACTGATGGCGGTTTTCTTATCTAACTCAGGCGGAGCTTGGGATAACGCTAAGAAGATGGTCGAAGATGGTAATTACGGCGGCAAGGGATCAGATGCACACACTGCAACTATCGTTGGTGACACTGTTGGTGATCCATTCAAAGATACTGCAGGTCCTGCAATAAACCCACTGATCAAAGTTATGAACTTGGTTGGTCTTCTAATTACGCCAGCAATCGTTGGCCTAGCACTTGGTGGTCGCGAAAGCACCAGCACTCTGATTGGTATTGTTGCAGCGCTAGTAATCGTTGCAGCGCTAGTACGTAATCGTCGTCAATCAACTTCGATTATTTACTAATACCAATTCGGCTAACTTCAGCTTTTCCCCAGAGCTAACTTAGGAAATTAATGGCGCGTGTATTAAAGAAGCTAGTGATCGTTGAATCACCGGCTAAAGCACGCAAAATTGGCGGCTACCTCGGCGATGATTATGTCGTCGAGGCTAGCGTCGGCCATATTCGCGATCTACCTCAACGCGCAGCCGATATTCCTAAAGAGTATAAAAAGATAGCTTGGGCTAAAGAGGGTGTAAATATTGAAGAAGATTTCGCGCCACTTTATGTAATTAATCCCGATAAGAAAGCCAAAGTCGCCGAACTTAAGGCGTTGATGAAAGATGCCGAAGAGCTGATTCTGGCAACCGATGAAGACCGCGAAGGTGAAGCGATTGCCTGGCACTTAGTCGAAGTGCTTGAGCCAAAGATCCCGATTAAGCGCATGGTTTTCAATGAAATTACTAAAGAGGCAATTCAAAGCGCAGTAGAAAATACTCGTGATCTTGATTATGACTTAATTGATGCGCAGGAAACCCGTCGAGTGCTAGATCGATTATTTGGTTATCGCTTATCTCCAGTGCTTTGGAAAAAAGTAATGCCGCGTATTTCTGCCGGCCGCGTGCAATCAGTTGCTACTCGATTAATCGTAGAAAAAGAACGCGAACGCATGGCCTTTATTTCTTCAGCTTGGTGGGATTTAACTGCTAAGTGCGAACTGGGTTTTAACGCACGCCTGCTTAGTGTTGATGGCAAACGTGTAGCAACAACGGCAGATTTCGGCGCAGATGGCGCTGTAAAAGAAAAATCACTTGCCAATATTTTGTTACTTGATGAAACCGCTGCCAGATCCTTAGTTGCGGCGCTGACGGCTGCGCCATTAGTAGTGAAATCAATGGAGGAATCTCCTCGTACTGAACGTCCAAAACCACCTTTTACTACTTCAACTATGCAGCAAGATGCTGGCAGCCGATTAGGTTGGGGCGCGCAGATCACAATGCGTATTGCACAACGTTTGTATGAAAACGGCTACATCACGTACATGCGTACTGACTCGGTAAATCTTTCAGCACAAGCAATCACCGCTGCACGTGAGTCAGCAAAAGCACTTTACGGCGCCGATCATGTTGCTGATGCACCACGCGTTTATGTAGGTAAAACAAAAAATGCCCAAGAAGCACACGAAGCGATTCGCCCTGCTGGTGAAAGTTTTAAAACTCCAGGCGAGCTAGCACCAGAACTTTCACGCGATGAGTTTGCTTTGTATGACCTAATCTGGAAACGCACAGTGGCATCACAAATGGCCGATGCTAAGAAAATGCAGATGCGGGTTGACTTCGATGCCGAAACTAGCGATAGTCGCGAAACAATTTTCCGCGCAAATGGTTCAGTAATTACTTTCCCTGGATTTCTAGCAGCTTACGATGATTTAGCTGATGAAAAAGAAGGCGAAGAATCCGAAGATAAACGCTTGCCAGCTATGAACGTTGGGCAGAGCGTAAAGGTTGAGGAATACAGTTGCGAAGGGCACGAAACGAAGCCACCAGCTCGTTATACCGAACCAACGCTAGTTAAGAAGTTAGAAGAATTAGGCATCGGCCGACCTTCAACTTTTGCATCGATCATTGCAACGATTCAAGACCGTGGTTATGTTTCAAAGCGTGGCCGAGCTTTGGTGCCCACTTTCTTAGCTTTTTCAGTTACTGGATTGCTCGAAACACACTTCACAAAATTAGTCGATTACGAATTTACCGCCAGCATGGAAGAAGATCTTGACAAGATCGCAAGCGGTCAAGCAAAGCGCGTTGATTGGTTACGCGATTTCTTTTATGGCCACGATGGCGAACCTGGCTTAAATGAACTATCAGCTGACTTAGGCGCCATTGATGCGCGTGAAGTAAATACGATGCGCCTTTCACCTGAAATAGAAATTCGGGTTGGTCGATATGGGGCTTATCTGCAAGAAGGCGAAGGTGAAACTCGTAAACTGGCTAACGTTCCTGAATCTTTAGCCCCGGACGAATTAACTTTGGCTAAAGCAATTGAGCTTCTTGCTGCTCCTTCAGGTGAACGTGAATTAGGAATTGACCCAGCAACTAATTTGCCGATCATTGCTAAGAGTGGACGCTTCGGTCCTTATGTAACCGAAGTTTTTCCAGAAGTACCAGTTGTAGAGGGCGCGAAAAAGAAGCGTAAGAAAGCTGATGATCCGAAGCCAAAAACAGCCTCACTACTTTCAACGATGACACTCGACACGATTACTTACGAAGACGCACTACAACTTTTATCGCTGCCACGTACTCTCGGCACAAACTCAGCTGGTGACGAAATCACAGTGCAAAATGGTCGATACGGTGCTTACTTAAAAGCTGGTGCTGATTCACGCACCTTAACTTCCGAAGATCAATTGTTTTCAATCACCTTGGATGAAGCGCTTGAGATTTATTCCAAACCAAAAGAACGACGACGTGGAGTCGCTAAGCCGCCATTGAAAGAATTGGGAATTGATCCAACTACTCAGAAACCTTTAATTATTAAGGATGGTCGGTTCGGAATGTATGTAACCGATGGCGAAACCAACGCGACTCTTCGCCGTGGTGATACGGTCGAAGCGATGACTATCGAACGCGGTCTTGAATTATTAGCTGGCCGCCGAGCCTGGGAAGCTGAAAATGGCGGAGCCGCGCGACCAAAAAAGAGTCGTAAGAAAGCAGCTGTCGCTGCGCCAACTTTGACTAAAAAAACCGTTAAAAAAGCGGCAACCAAGCGAGTTGCCAAAAAGGCAGCTACTGGGAAAGCAAAAACCAAGCCCACTACGATTGAGCCGTGAGCAACACTCTTCCAAGACCGGCGGCACCGGCACCAGATGAGACTCGAAGCGTTTTAGCGATTCCGGCTTTTCGTCGACTATGGCAAGCAATGGCATTTGGCTCACTTGGAGATTGGCTTGGATTACTAGCAACTACTGCGCTAGCTCAACAATTATCTGGCGGAAGTTATGCCAAAGCTAACTTCGCAATTGCAGGTGTATTCATCGCCCGCTTGCTGCCAGCAGTAGTTTTAGGACCAATCGCTGGCGTAATCGCTGACCGACTTGATCGGCGAATGCTTATGGTAGTTGCCGACGTGATTCGCTTTGCGCTATACATTTCAATTCCCATTGTTAATAATTATTTCTGGTTGTACACCGCAACAATCTTGGTCGAATGTGTTTCTCTTTTCTGGTCACCAGCTAAAGACGCCAGCGTTCCGAATTTAGTTCCGAAAGAGAAACTAGAGAGCGCAAATCAAGTTTCCCTCTTTGCAGCTTACGGAACTGCACCGATTGCAGCTGGGCTCTTTGCAATATTGGCACTTTTTAGCAGCGCTATAGCCTCTGCTTTTCCTAGCTTTAAAGGGACTTCAATTGATATTGCCCTCTATATAAATGCGTTAAGTTTTGCCTTTAGCGCATGGACCATTTTCCATTTACACGAAATACCAAAACGTCATGAAGCAAGCAAGAAAGCTGATTCCAGCGTCGGTAAATCACTTATCGAAGGTTATAAAGCAGTAAGTAGCTCGAAGATTATTCGTGGTCTTATTGTTGGAATGATCGGTGCTTTCATTGCAGCAGGTGCGGTAATTGGTTTAGCGAGAACTTTCGTGGGCGATCTGGGTGGCGGAGATGCTGGTTACGGCGTGCTCTTTGGATCAGTGTTTACGGGTCTTGCTATTGGAATCGCATTTGGGCCAAAAATATTTGCCCAATTCTCGCGCCGCCGCCTATTTGGTGCTTCTTTAACGGTTGCCGGCTCCTTCTTGGTTTTACTTGCGGCAATTCCAAACTTTACGTTAGCGGTCTTCATTGTAATTATTTTGGGCGCCTTCTCTGGCGTTTGCTGGGTAACTGGTTTCACGATGCTTGGCCTTGAAGTTCATGATGATGTTCGCGGCCGCACATTTGCATTTATGCAATCAATCATTCGCGTGACCCTGGTTGCGGTTCTGGCAATTTCGCCAATAATCGCGGCCTATATCGGTGAATATCGAATCAAAGTTCGCAACACCGAAGTTGCCTATAACGGCGCTGCGATAACTTTGTTATTAGCTGGCTTATTTGCAATCTTAATTGGCGCAGTTTCCTACCATCAGATGAAAGACCGCCCAAATGTTTCGATCTGGAGTGATATTTCAAATGCAATCAAGGGTGAACTTGGTTCGATTACCGGAGCACAAACAAAAGGAATTTTTATTGCCTTTGAAGGCGGCGAAGGGAGCGGTAAATCAACTCAAAGTAAGCTGCTTAAGAAGTGGCTAGAAGAAGAAGGCGAAGAAGTACTACTTAGTCGCGAACCTGGCGGCACTGAGATGGGTAAAGATTTACGCCGTATATTGCTTGATCATTCAACTGGTGAAATTTCACCACGTGCTGAAGCACTTTTATATGCCGCAGATCGTGCACACCATGTCTTTTCAAAGATTCGCCCTGCGCTAGATCGCGGCGAAGTTGTTATTACCGATCGCTACTTTGATTCTTCAATTGCTTATCAAGGTGCTGGTCGCATCTTAGTCCCAGGTGAAGTCGCACGAATATCGCGTTGGGCTACTGAGTCACTGTTCCCAACTTTAACAATTTTGATTGATCAACCTGCCGAGATCGGACTTAACCGCTTAAAGAGCAAAGATAGATTGGAAGTCGAACCAATTGATTTCCATGAAAGAATTCGACAAGAGTATTTGCAATTAACGCTGCTTGATCCAGAGCGTTATTTAGTTGTCGATGGTCGCCAAAGTATTGAAGAAATTCATCAGGAAATTATCGCTCGGGTTGGTGAAATTCCTGGACTACGTCGCAACATACGTGATGCCCAAGGAAATCGTCTAATGAAACCGATTCGTCGCGCTGCTACAACAGCTCGAAACACTGCGCGTAAAACAGTAAAGAAGAAGTAACGATGTCGGTCTACGATCAATTAGTTGGTCAAGCCCATTTAGTAAAAATTCTAGAAGGTGCAGTGGCTGCTGCTCGAAGTGGCGAAGAGTCGCAAGAGATGACTCATGCTTGGTTATTTACTGGCCCACCCGGAAGTGGCCGATCATCGGCTGCAGTTGCTTTCGCTGCAGCGTTGATTTGTAGCAACGATGGTTGTGGCACGTGCGTTGATTGCCGCGCCGCTAAAGCTGGAACGCATGCTGACGTTGAGATTATTCGCACCGAAGGTTTATCAATCAAGATCGAAGAGATTCGTGAGCTATTAACGCGCGTGGCATGGGCGCCAGCAATGGGCGGATGGCGCGTAGTGGTTATGGAAGATGCTGATCGCCTGACTGAATCAGCAGCCAATGCACTTCTTAAAGCTATTGAAGAGCCAGGAAATCGCACAGTTTGGTTGTTATGCGCGCCAACTCTTCATGATGTATTGCCGACTATTCGTTCAAGATGCCGCCACCTGGAGTTAGTAACGCCCAGTGCCAAAGATGTGGCCGATGTTTTAGTTAGCCGCGAAGGAATTTCACCAGCGATGGCAGATTATGCGGCTCGCGCTTCGCAAGGACATATTGGACGCGCTCGATATTTAGCAAGTGATGAGAGCATTCGCAATCGCCGAAAGACAATTATTAAATTGCCAATGCAGATTAACGATGTGGCTTCGGCATTTAAAGCGGCTGAAACTCTTTTAAATTTAGCTACCGAAGAAGCCGAAGTAGCAGCTAGTTCCCGTGATGAAAAAGAGAGTGCCGAATTAGCAGAGGCTTGGGGTAAAGGTGCAACTGGGCGCGGAATGGCTACCGGTGGCTCAAAAGCAATTAAGGATTTAGAGAAAGAACAGAAATCTCGAACTACTCGAATGATTAGAGATTCTATTGATGGCGCTCTAGTAGATATTGCGACTTTGTATCGCGATGTAATGTTTGTTCAGTCTGGAACAGAAGGTGCGTTGATCAATCAAGAGTTTGCCGCAGATATTTCTAAGATGGCAGAAAGAATTCCGGCAGCAAAAACTGTTGCAAAAATAGATGCAATCATGTCAGCTCGTACTAATTTGAGTCATAACGCGGCTCCTCTGCTCACGCTAGAGGCGCTCATGTGTCAATTAGCTCAAGCATGATTTTAAAAAAAGTTGCAGTAGCACTTGCTTCACTTATTCTTTTAACAAGTTGCGCAACAACTGAGCCCGAACCGCTTTCTTCACTTTCCCAATATGAATCGCAAGAACTCAAGTGGCGAGATTGCTATGGAAATTATCAATGCTCAAATTTGCTCGTGCCAATTGACTACGCAGATTTATCGGTCGGCGCTTTCTCGCTAGCTTTATTGCGATATCAAGCGTTAGATCAAGATCGTCGAATTGGCTCGTTGGTCGTAAACCCAGGCGGGCCAGGCTCATCGGGGGTTGATTACGCCTATAACGCTGAGTACATAGTTAGCCCAGAGATTCTGGAGCGTTTCGATATCGTCGGTTTTGATCCACGCGGGGTCGGGGATAGCGCCGCCATTAAATGCTTAAGTGATGCTGAAACCGATGCCAGTTTTGCAGCGGATCCGAAACCCGATGACGAAACTGAGTTCGCACTATTTATAAGCGACGCGCGAGATTATTTTGCAAAGTGCGCTGCCAACACCAAACATCTCACGAATTACAGCACTTTGAATAGCGCACGTGATCTAGAAATTTTGCGTTCTGTCCTTGGTGATGAGAAGTTAAATTTCTTAGGAAAGTCTTATGGTACTTATCTAGGCACCTTATACGCTGAACTATTTCCAGAAAGCGTTGGTCGATTTGTTTTAGATGGGGCAGTTGATCCAAATGCACGCAATCGCGAAGCAATGCTTGGTCAAGCAACTGGTTTTGAATCTGCACTAAACGCGTTTATAAGTAATTGCTTAAAAACTAGTTCTTGTTCATTGACCGGTGATTTACCAACAGCCCGAAATCAGGTAATTGATTTACTAGCCAAGACTGCTATCACTCCACTTAAAAGTAAATCTGGGCGTCAAGTTACCGAAGGTTTAGTATTACTCGGAATAGCTTCAGCTTTGTATGACAGTGAATCGGGCTGGCCCGTTTTACGCGATGCTTTTAAGGAAGCAACTTTAGGCAGTGGTGAAAGTTTCCTAACTTTGGCAGACCAATATGCTGGTCGACAAGAGAATGGAAGTTACTTAAGTAACGAAAATGATGCGTTGCAAGTAATTGACTGTCTTGATCAAAGTGAATTAGAAACGGTTTCAGCATTCAAAAAAGGGTTTGCTGAATTTTCAGAGCAAGCGCCAATATTTGGTCCATATCTGGCGTATGCCGGATTAGCCTGTCGTTACTTGCCAAATTTAGATAGTCTTGGAAAAATTGAAATCAAGGATCTAAATACAAAACCAATTTTGATTGTCGGAACAACTAGAGATCCAGCAACTCCGTACAAGTGGGCACAGTCGCTTGCAAAAATCTTTAAAGGTTCGGTATTGATTACCCTCGATGGCGATGGCCACACCGGCCACGGTCGTGGCTCAACATGTGTGGATTCTGCGGTAGATCGCTACTTATTAACCGGAACTACGCCTAAATTAGAGCTTTTCTGCGCAAAGTAATCAGACCTGGCACTCACCTACCTTCCAGATAATTCACAGGAAAAAGCAGTTAAGTACACCTATGAATCGAATATCAATACGCAAGTTCAGCGCCGCTGGCACTGATTGGGCGGCGCTACTTACCGGGTTGGGTTTGGGTCTAACAATTGCCCTTGAACTAACCACGTTGCGTAAATCAGATATCGCTTCGTTCTATCCAATTTTGCAAATGATTTCACGTTTCGCGGCACTAATCGGAACCTACTTTGCACTCCTTGGAATTCTTCTGGTTGCGCGAATTCCTTGGGTAGAGCGCGGAGTTGGCCATGATCGCTTAGTAACTTGGCACCGCAAACTCGGCCCATGGTCTCTCTATTTAATTGCCTATCACGTAGCGATGATCACAATTGGTTACGCCGGTCAATTTCAAGAGCAGTTAATTAGTGAATTTTGGAGCATTCTGACAACTTTTAGTTGGATGTGGGCAGCTCTCGCTGGTTTCATTTTTATGATTACCGCTGGCATCACTTCATATAAAAAAGCTCGCGCAAAACTAAGTTACGAAACCTGGTGGTTAATACATACTTCCACCTACGCCGCTATCGCGCTTTCTTTTATGCATCAAATTTTAAATGGCCCAATGTTCATAGGTCATCCGCTAAATAAAGCATTTTGGATTTTTCTATACTCTGGCATGGTATTTAGTATTGTTTATTGGCGATTTGGTATTCCAATTTACCGATCTTTACGTCACGGACTTCGAGTCGATCGGGTAGTTGTCGAAGCTCCTGGAATAATTTCTGTGATCATGCGCGGTCGAAACCTGCAAACACTTGCTGCGCAAGGTGGTCAATTCTTCGGGTGGCGCTTTTTAGCAAAAGGTCATGCCTTAGTTTCACATCCTTATTCATTATCTGCAGCGCCTACCGCGCATTACCTACGAATAACTGTTAAGGATTTAGGTGATCATTCTCGATCTGTAGCCGATTTAAAACCTGGAACCAGAGTCTTTGTAGAAGGCCCATATGGTGCATTCACTGCAGGTCGCGCATCTCGTAAACATGTAGTGCTTATTGGTGGCGGTGTTGGAATCACGCCAGTACGAGCACTAATTGAGGAATTTCGTGGCAGCGTTCAGATAGATGTAATTGTTCGAGCCTCTACCTCCAAAGACCTGGTTTTACACAAAGAAATGGATTATTTAGCTGCGCAATCCGAAGGATCAATTCGAGTTCACTATCTGGTTGGTTCTCGCAAGATTCATCCGATGGATGCCAAATCACTAGTAGCCCTAGTGCCAAGATTCGCTGATTCCGACATTTACATTTGTGGCCCAGCCCCACTTGTAACTGCCGTTCGCGAAGCAGCTGAAGATTTAGGTGTTCCAAAGAATAGATTCCACGATGAAGCATTTGCTTTCCACTCCGAATAAAAAGAGCCGAGGTCTAATATGAAACGTTTTCTACTTATCGCCGCCGGCACAGTCGGTGGATTAGGCGCGGTTCTTTCCGTAACACCACCACAGTTAGGTGCGACAGATCTTGGGCTTGGATTAGATATGGGAACTTTGCCAACTGCTGAAGTATCAACGCCAACCACTGTTGCATCTTCAGCGCCTGTTACACCTACACAAAGTACAACGAAGAGTTCTGCGCCGACTAAAAAACCGACGAGTATCAAAACTGATACAACAGCTGCAACACCGACAGCAACGCAAACTCAGAGTGCAGCACCGACCGTTGACCCAACGCCAACTAAGACTGCTACATCGACTCCAACACCCGTAAAGACTGCAACTCCACCATCTGCACCAACTGTTAATTCTGTAAATGGAACCTTTACTGGGCCGGTTGTGAATGTAAGTTACGGAAATGTACAAGTACAAATCACTGTTACAGATGGAAAAATTACCGATGCACAAGCGTTGATTGCACCTACTGGCAAAAATGATAAATACACCAGAATGGCGCTACCTAAATTGAAAGAACAAACATTGGCAGCGCAATCAACGAATATTCAAGGTGCCTCAGGCGCTAGTTATACAACTTATGGCTGGCGTAAATCACTGCAAGGCGCAATGGCTAAAGCCGGTCTTTAAAATCTAATGCGCACCCAACATGAAATTGAAGTTTGGGGGACTGTGGTATTTATCGACGTCACAAGTGATATTGATATTGAATCGGCAATTACCAAGATAAATCAGTATGTTCATCAGGTAGATGAGCTCTTCTCTACCTATAAAGAAAGCTCGATAATCTCGCAATTACGTCGAGGCGAGATTGAAATTGAGAAATGCTCACCAGAAGTTATTGAAGTCTGGAACTTATGCGCGTTCGTAAAAGAATTAACTCAAGGAGCATTTGATCCGTGGGCTATCGCTGGCGGCTTTGATCCATCTGGACTCGTAAAAGGGTGGGCAGCTGATAGATGTGCTGAAATTTTGATTTCAGCTGGCGCAGATCATGTTCAAGTTAACGCCGCTGGTGATTTAGCGCTTCGTGGTGGATTCACACCTGAGCAACCTTGGTCAATTGGGGTAGTTAACCCAGATAATCGGCTAGAAATATTGCAAACTTTTGAAATTATTAATGGTGCGATTGCCACTAGTGGCACTTATGAGCGCGGAGCACATATCAATGATCCGCACACTGGCATGATTGCAATTGGTGCTAAATCGGCAACAGTAATTGGTCCGAATGGCGCTATCGCTGATGCGCTAGCAACTGCGCTTATGGTTGCAGGTCGAGATGGTGGAGTTTGGTTCACAACTCCAGAATTATCGGATTATTCAGCCTGGGTCATTGATCGCCATGAGAACGTCGCTTGGAGCATTGGACCAGCCACCGCATAATTAGGTCATGGTCGATACCACAGGTGGATTTACAAGTGCAGGTCTGCAATTAGAAGCTGACACGTTACTGCTGCCATCTTTGTCGCAAAGTGAAGCGATCGAAATTGGCGAGATTGCACATCAATTAGGTCGTGATCGCGCACTAGCAATCACGATTGAAGTGCAATTAGGTAAATGGCCGGTATTTCATATCGCATTACCTGGCACAAAACCAGAAAATGATAATTGGATTGCTCGCAAAGCTCGAGTAGTTCATGCAACTGGAAATTCAACAATGCACGAACGGGTATTTGCTGAAGAAAACGGCTTTGATTGGTATCTAAAGAACTATTTATCTGAAGAGTTACATGCAATTCACGGCGGTGGATTGCCACTTAATGTGAACGGATTAGGATTAGCAGGAGTATTACTAATTAGCGGTTTACCTCAAGTCCAAGATCATTTGCTTGGCGTTGAGATTATTGCCGAGTTTCTAGCGCGAAAAGGTGAGCAGCAGTGAGCATTTGGGTTTGTGGTGAGGTCTTAATTGATCTACTGCCCGGCACCCCTGAGCGAATTGCAATTGTTGGGGGCGGACCTGCAAATACTGCCAAAGCGCTATCTCGCTTAGGCCATGACGTTGAATTCATTGATGGAATTTCTACTGATGCTTATGGAAAATCGGCGCGGGCGGAATTAATTAGTGATGGTGTTAGTTTGGATCTAGCGCTAACAAGTGACTTGCCAACTTGTACTGCAACTGTTTCCTTAGGTAGCGATGGTTCAGCTAGTTATGAGTTCCTAATCAACAACACTGCCACATTTGCTTTTGATAGCGCATGGTTACCTGATCCAGAAAAATACAAACCAGAAGTTTTGCAAATCGGAACACTAGTAACAATTATTGAACCTGGCGCCTCCGTGCTTTATGACTGGGCAGTTAAAGTAGGGGAGTTTGCACCAATAGTTTTTGATCCAAATATCAGACCAAGTGTGATGCCTGACTTAATTAAGTATCGTGATGAAGTTGAAAAATGGATAAAGATCAGCAGCGTTGTTAAATTTAGCGAAGATGATATTGCGGCACTTTATCCAAATGAAGATCCCATCGGAATTGCCAAAATATGTATTGAAAAAGGTGTGCAGTTAGTCGTGATTACGAGAGGCGCAAATGGCTTAGTTGGCGTAACTGCCGATGGCGTAGTTGAGGTTGCAGGCATAAAAGTTGCAGTTGTAGACACTGTCGGCGCAGGCGATACCGTCGGTGCGATAATTGTTGAAGCCGCAACCAAGATCGGTATTTTGAACTTAACTGGCTCAAAATTGCGCGAAGTTTTACATCGTGCTGCAGTTGCAGCTGCGATTACTTGTTCACGTGCCGGAGCTCAACCACCTCGCGCATTCGAACTAACTGAAGCACTTGAGCGGAACTAAAATGCAATTCATTGATGATGCTGAATTTCAAATAAATATTGATTTAGATCAAGGCGCACGTATTGCTTCGCTAATTTGGCGAGATATGCAGTTCACTCTGCCTTTTCGTGGCACCCCCGTAAATTATGGCTGGTATGGCATGGGGCCATGGGCTGGTCGCGTGCGCGATGGCTTAATTACTGGCGCCAATGGCCAAGAGCACCAATTACCCCAAATCTTTGATCCACCGAATGCGCTGCATGGTTATGGCTTTACTTCATCTTGGCAAGAAATCGGCCCCGGGCGTTCGTTATTACATTTACCGGCACCTTATGGCGGCGCAACTTTAGAACAAACAATTGAAGTTTTAGACGATGCAATTCGCTGGTCACTTGAATACGAACCAGGTGATTGCGATTTACCTGCTTGGTTAGGTTTACATCCTTGGTTTGCTCGCGACTTAGATCGTGGCGGCAGCGCAGTAATTGATTTTTCGGCAAATCAAATGCTGCAACGCGGTTCAGATGGGTTACCAACTGGCGAATTAGTTAAACCGTCGCCAGAACCTTGGGACGATGCTTTCACCGGAATTATTGGAACCCCTGCAATTATTTGGGAAGATGTTGCACGTATCGATATCGAGTGCGATGCACCATGGTGGGTTGTTTATAGCGAAGATGCCGAAGGTGTTTGCATCGAACCACAGACTGCGCCACCTGACGCGGCGAATTTAGGAATTACTGGCGAGCACTACATCGAAGCGTTATTTGTTTTTACTGAAGAATAAAACAAGGAATAGGAATATCAATTGATCAACCGTAACCATCTGGCCAAATTAACTGCCCACGAAGAAGAGCGCTTTTTAAAGTTGCATCCAAAAAGTGGCGAGCTCTTTGAAAAGGCAAAGCAATCAATGCCGGGCGGAGTTCCGATGTCCTGGATGGCTAAATGGCCTGGTGCTTACCCAGTATTTATTGATCAAGCAAAAGGTGCACGCTTTACCGATGTTGATGGCAATTCATATATTGATTTTTGTTTAGGCGATACCGGTTCTATGACTGGCCATTCACCAGATGCGACAGTCGCAGCGATTCGCGAGCAAGCCGGCAAAGGAATTACTGCCATGTTGCCAACCGCTGATGCTGCGATTGTTTCAGCAGAGTTAGCTAACCGATTTGGCTTGCCACTTTGGCAATTTACGGTCTCAGCCACAGACGCTAATCGCCATGTAATCCGCTATTCCCGCCTACTTACTGGCCGCTCAAAGATTGTGGTTATTGATCGCTGTTATCACGGTTCAGTAGATGAAACTTTTGCAACTTTAGATGCGGCCGGAAATACCGTTGCCCGCGAAGGAAATATTGGCGCACCTGTTGCCCTTGATCACACCACCCGCGTTGTTGAATTCAACGATATTGCCGGCATGGAAAAAGCTTTAGCTCATGGCGATGTTGCAGCAATTTTGATGGAACCGGCGATGACAAATGTTGGAATTGTTCTGCCTCAAGCTGGCTACCTAGAAGCTGTGCAAGAGCTCGCAAAGAAGTACGGAACTATTTTGATTATCGACGAAACTCACACCATCTCAGTTGGTCCAGGCGGAATGACTGCAGACCGTGGATTAAAGCCAGACTTTCTAACTATAGGCAAAGCAATTGGCGGTGGAATTCCGACTGGAACTTTCGGAATGACTCAAGGGATTGCTGATTCAATCAAGAAAATGGTGGAGCTAGAAATTATTGATACCGGTGGCATCGGCGGAACGTTAGCCGGAAATGCGCTTTCACTTGCTGCTATGCGCGCAACGCTGACTCATGTTCTAACTAAAGAAAACTTTGAGCGCATGATTGATCTTGGAACTCGTTGGTCTGATGGCGTAGATGCTGCGATTAGTGAATTTGAATTACCCTGGAGCTGTAATCGTTTAGGCGCTCGAGGTGAATACATATTTGGCAAAGTTGCTCCAGTAACAGGGTCCGATGCAAATAATTCTGGCGATTTCGAATTAGAGCAATATCTACATTTGCGAATGTTAAATGACGGCTTCTTGATCACGCCATTTCATAACATGGCCTTGATGTGTCCTGATACTACAAGCGCCGATGTTGATGCGCATACTGCAGCATTTCGAAAGATGTGCGCTGAGCTAGTTGAAGCCTAATTTCTTATAAAGAATTAGCGCGGAATGATTGTCGGCATCAACGTAGAGCATTGATTCCTTGATTTCTTTACTTTGGAAATAGCGCAGAGCGGTAAGCATCAAAGCTTTGCCTAGCCCAGAGCTATGGGTGCTTGGGTTTACGCCAATTACATAAATCTCACCGATTGCGCCTTCATTTACTCGGTCGTGATGGATTTTCGTCCAGCAAAAACCAATTATTTCGCCTTTGTCGCGGGCCAGAAAGAAACCATCAGCATCAAACCAGCTCTCTTTCATGCGATTAGTTAAATCCTGCATTACCCAATCGCCTTGATCTGGGTGTGCGACAAAGATTTTGTTGTTCAGCGCTAACCATTCATCGGAATCAGCTGGGCTAAAAGTAGCTATTTCAGCCGAAGTAATTGGTTCCGGAAACTCAGCAACAAGTGATCGGTGCAATTTCAGAATCGTGCGCACGCCTAAATCCGTTCAGTGACTTGAGCATCTTTCATGGCACTTGTTACAGTAAAGCGATATCCCACATTTCGCACGGTGCCGATGACCGCTTCGTGCTCTGGGCCAAGTTTTGAACGAAGTCGTCTGATATGCACATCAACTGTGCGAGTACCGCCGAAATAATCGTAACCCCAGATTTCTTGCAACAGCTGGGCTCGAGTAAATACGCGACCAGGATGCTGAGCTAAAAATTTCAAAAGTTCGAATTCTTTAAAAGTTAAATCTAGAGCACGACCTTTAATGCGCGCGGTGTAACTATTTTCATCAATTGAAACTTCGCCAGTTCTAATTTCACCAGAACCTAGATCGCTTTCGGCAAGTTGTGCTGCGTATTCACCAATTGCAATTCGAATCCGCGCATCTACTTCGGCAGGTCCAGCAGTATCAAGAATTACATCGTCAATGCCCCATTCGGCACTAAGAGCTGACAAGCCGCCTTCAGTTGTTATAACAACAACTGGTGCACCTGAACCCGTGGCGTGAAGCAACTTCGCTAAATTTTTAGCAGCTGGAATATCGCGTCGCGCATCTAGTAATAAAATATCTGCTTCAGGCACATCAATTAGAACACTTGCTTCAGCCGGAACAATTTTTACCTGATGTTGCAACAAAGCTAGAGATGGCAGAACTTCAGCGCTCGCGCCTAGAGTGTTTGTAAGTAACAAAACTCTTGCCATTTGCGCTCACCCGCTCCCAGTTGCGTTCTAGGTGTTAAGTGGCACAGACTACTCTCGTGAAATCTTTCCTACCAATTCTTGTCGTGATTGGGGCTGCTACTGCTTATGGCCTCTGGTATCAAAAGTCACGGGGAAAGATTCAAGCAAAAGCCATCTCTGGCAAGGCTTTAACCTCAGCAATAATCGGTGGCGAACTTGGCTCACGGGCTACTTTGGTGCAATTTTCTTCAGCCTTTTGCACACCTTGCCGGGCAACTCGCACGCTGCTTGAAAACGTTGTTGCCGAACTAAGCGATGTGCGACATGTCGAGATCGATGCTGAAACAAATTTGGAGCTAGTGCGTAAGTTAGATATTCGATCAACCCCAACCACGCTAATTCTGAATAGCTATGGTGTTGAAGTAGGGCGAGCTGTTGGCGCTCCTAAGCGTGACCAAGTCCTGGCTGCACTCGCAGCCATTGAGTGACACCTGCAAGTAACTCGCAATTAGGCTTTTTTACATAGCCTCTTTACTCTTATGACATGTGTTTCGCCTTAGATAGCTTCTTTACCAAGCGTCGCGTACTTGATTACGGACGTTTAGCTGTCTCGTTGTGTAGTAACTAAAACTTGTAATTCCCAGTTTTAGTAACCCACAACAAAGAAAAGTAGGAAACAAATGACAACTTTAGAGAAAAATAAAGCTTCAGTAGTAATCGATGCACGTGGTCCACGTTTTTCAGCAGCGATTACAGTTTTAGTTTTAGCTACTGCGCTTGCAACCCAATCACTACCTCTGATTGCTTTTCAATTAGCAGTATTTCTAATTGGTGCGACTAAAGGCCCACAATTCACGCCTTACGCATTTCTCTTCAAAAATTTGATCAAGCCACGTTTAAAGGGAGAGTTTGTTCCTGAAGATGTGCGACCACCACAATTTGCTCAGGCTGTCGGGTTCATTTTTACCGTCATTGCTGTTGCTGGGCTGCTAACTGGTGCAACAATCGTTTTCACCATTGCAACTGGCTTTGCGCTCGCTGCAGCTTTCTTAAATGCCGCCTTTAATTACTGCTTAGGCTGCGAATTTTACTTAATTCTTCTGCGTGCTCGCCGCTAATCGGCTTCCCAGATAACTCTTTTTATGAAAATCTAAGTAAGATTAACTCATGGCCGATCAGCATGAATTACGCGATAAAGGTTTGCGCTTAACTCCGCAACGCGAGTTAGTTTTATCTGCCGTCCGCGAACTTGGCCATGCCACACCTGAAGAAGTTGCCGAAAAAGTTCGCCAAACACATCCTGGAATTAATCTTTCAACGGTTTACCGCAACTTAGAAACTCTCGAAAATGTGGGCTTAGTGCAGCACACTCACTTGGGCCATGGTGGAGCTACTTATCATGCGGCCGAAGAATTAACCCACCTACATTTAGTTTGTGGAATTTGCGGTTCAGTCGGCGATGCACCAATTGATGTTGCAGCTAACTTTGTAAATGCGCTGGCCGATGATTATGGTTTTAAAACAGATGTCACACACTTTGCCGTTTATGGCACTTGTTCAGTTTGTTTTGCCGCCGAAAGTAAGTAATGAGCGCCGTACTCGTTGAGGACGGTCCCGATAAAGGCGCTGTTTGGCATTTCGGTGATCCAGTAAAAGAACAACGAGCACTTGAAGCTGGCACTGCTTGGGCTGATTTATCGCACTACGAAGTTGTCGCACTATCTGGGCCAGAACGTTTAACTTGGCTACATCTTTTAACTACGCAAGATCATGAAAATTTATTGGCTGGTCAATGGCAGCACGCTTTAATTTTAGATCCGAAAGGCCATATCGAACATCAATTCTTTTTAGTTGATGATGGTGACACTACTTGGCTTGTTGTTAATCCAGGTCGCAGTGCTGAATTGATTTCACATCTAGAAAAAATGAAATTTCGCGCCCAAGTAGAAATTCACGATGCAACGGCTGAATTTGCAGTATTGCGTGCCCCGGGCAAGATGGATGAAATAGCTGGGCCATATGCACTTGTGCCACGCGCCGAATTAGCAAACATGATCGAAACTTTTAATTCAGTTGCAACTCAAGTGGGTACTTGGGCACTAGATGCGATGCGAGTAGCTGCTGGATTACCCCGAATCGGTTTTGAAACTGATCACAAATCTATTCCTAACGAATTAGGTTTATTAAATAGCGCTGTACACCTAAATAAGGGTTGTTATAGAGGTCAAGAGACTGTGGCCAAAATAAATAATTTAGGAAATCCACCACGACGCTTAGTCATGTTGCACCTTGATGGCACCGAAGTTAAATTTCCTAAAGTTGGAACTCCAGTAGAAAACGATGGGGTAGTCGTTGGTTATTTAGGCACGGTCGCAAGACATCATGAATTAGGTCCGATTGCACTCGCTGTGGTTAAGCGCAATACCCCATTAGATGTAACGCTCTCAGTGGGTGGGATTCCGGCTGCACAAGAAGTGATAGCTGCAGGTAATTAGTAAATGGAATTGTTCGGTCAGTTAATACTCACTTTAGTAGCAGGGCTCGCGATCATGTGGGCCGTAAGAAAGATGTAAGTAACCGATAGACTTACAGGCATGGAGCTCTTAACCTCAATTCTCCTTGGCCTGATTTCGTTAGTTATCGGTGCCGGATTATTGTTCTTTGCATTTACTAGTCGCAGAGATCCCGAAAGCGCTCGCTACCGAGATAGCAGAAAGCGAACTGGCAGATAATGGTATTTACGATTCCAGAAGGTCTTCATCCTGATTTAAATCCATTAGCTTGGCTAGTCGGAACTTGGCGCGGCAAAGGTCATGGCGAATATCCAACAATTGAACCTTTTCAATTTATCTCCGAAACTGTTTTTAATCACGATGGGCGTCCATTTCTAAATTATTTCTCGCGTTCTTGGATTGTTGACGAAGATGGCGAAATTATCCGCCCAGGCGCAAGTGAGGCAGGTTTCTGGCGGATAAAGCCAAATAATGTGCTCGAAGTTGTGATTTCACATAACACGGGAATAACTGAAGGCTGGCTAGGTCATTTCGATGGACCAAAGATTCAATTAGCGATGGATCAAGGTTATTCCGCACCTTCTGCAAAAATAGTAACTGCCGGTGTGCGTCTTTATGGATTAGTTGAAGGCGAACTTTTCTACGCATATGACATGGCGGCCGAAGGACAAAATCTTCAAGCACATATTTGGTCAACTAGCCCGCGCTCAACCGATTAAAAATGAGCGTTGTTCTAGCGCAGCTAGTGCGTAGCGGATTAATTGAATCAACCCATAGCGGATTTTTAATTCTCATTGGCCCCGATGGTTCTGACTTATTAACCCTTGGTGATGTCGATGCCGAGATGTACCCACGTTCGGCAATTAAATCTTTACAAGCAGCAGCGATGGTGCGAAACGGGTTAGCGCTAAATGATGAGCAATTAGCTTTGGTTTGCGCAAGCCATGGCGGCACAGACCGTCATCAAGAAGTCGCTCTAGAAATATTAAAGAGTGCTGGTCTATCAGAATCCGATTTACAAAATACCCCAGATCGTCCAATTGATCGTAAAACTCGCATCTCCTGGGGCGCTAAGCCGGCAACTGCATTAGCTGCAAATTGCAGCGGTAAACATGCCGGAATGTTGGCAACTTGTGTTGTCAACGGCTGGGACGCTAAAACTTATCGCGATGCTAACCACCCACTACAAATCGCAATTGCAAATGAGATTCAAGAATTAACTGGCCAACCGATAAATCGCACAAGTGTCGATGGTTGTGGTGCACCACTGTTTTCCATGAGTACTCGCTCTATTGCAGTAGCTGCCAGAAAAATGCGAATAGATAATGACCCAGTGTTTTCAAAAGTTGTAAATGCATGCTTAAAACATCCAGAAATGATTTTGGCAGAAGGAGCATTCGATACTCGCATGATGCGCGCAGTTCCTGGACTATTAGTAAAAGGTGGTGCCGAAAGCGTGATGTTGGCATCTTTGGCTGATGGCAGCGCAATCGCTTGGAAAATTTCTGATGGCGCTAATCGCGCAAACGGCCCAATAATGAAAGCCGCCCTCGCTAAATTGGGCATCACAATTGATGGCGAAGTTGTTGATGTGCTTGGCGGTGGAACCGTAGTCGGCTCACTTAGCGCTACGTTTTAATCAGCGTTACCCTTTAACCATGAGCGCCCGAATTGCCACCTTGATGGTGCATACCTCGCCCCTGGATCAACCAGGAATTGGCGACGCTGGCGGCATGAATATTTATGTAGTCGAAAGCGCAGAACGTATGGCAGCAATGGGCGTAATGGTTGATATTTTCACCCGTCGCACTAATTCCGAAGTTGCAGATATTGTCGAAGTATCTCCAGGAGTTCGGGTAATTCAATTAAATGTCGGCCCACTTAACGGTGTAACCAAAGAGGCGTTACCAAAGTTAATTCCAGATATCGCCGAAGAATTTAAGAAAAAGCTTTCGGGTAAAACTAAATACGATCTGATTCATTCGCATTATTGGATCTCTGGCAAAGTCGCGATGCAAGCAAGCAAAACCCTTAATATTCCATTTGTTCACACAATGCACACGATGGCGCGAGTTAAGAATTTAAATCTGGCTGAAGGCGAAACTCCAGAACCAATGATTCGGGTGCAAGGCGAAACCCAAGTTGTAGCTGCTGCACAAGCGTTGATTGCTAATACTGATGCTGAAGCTGCCAGTCTGGTTTCACTTTATGAAGCTTGCCCAGATAACGTGCGAGTAGTTTCGCCAGGCGTTGATCTTTATAAATTTATTCCAGGCGATGGCAAGAAAGCTGCTCGTGAGCGCCTAAGCGTTCCTGCGAACGCCAATGTAATTACATTTGTGGGTCGGATCCAGCCACATAAAGGTCCAGAACTTCTTATTAGGGCAATTTCAGAGATGCTAATTCACTCGCCACTGTTACGTAGCGGCTTGATGGTAAATATTGTGGGTGGTTCGTCAGGTTCAAATACTTCTGAAGTAGAACGCCTTAAAGAGCTAGCAGGTTGGCTGGCAATTTCTGATGTTGTTAAGTTTGCCGAACCTGTTCCGCGTAATGACTTGCCCGATTGGTATCGCAGTGCAGATTTAGTTTGTGTACCAAGTTATAGCGAGTCTTTTGGTTTAGTTGCACTCGAAGCGCAAGCCTGCGGCACTCCTGTGGTCGCAACAGCTGTTGGTGGACTTCGAACAGCAGTCGCCGATGGTATTTCTGGGGTTTTAGTTGATGGCCATGATCCACGTGCTTGGTCATCGATTCTGGCGCGCTTACTAAATGAACCACAGCGCCGAGTTCTACTCTCAATGGGCGCAGTTGAGCATGCTTCTCACTTCGGATGGGATGCAACAGCGCGCGGCACTTTAGATATTTACGATCGAGTTTTATCGCAAATAGCGCGCGAACAAATCGCCGGAGCATAAAACATGAGCTCGCTTAATCCCACCGAAGTTATTTTGGAATTTCTAAAATCACACGATTTAGCTTTTGAGCAGAGTAATTTAAATACCTTTTTAATCACGTTGCCTGGCGAGAAAAAGCAACAAACTCATTGCGCGTTGATAATTGGCGATCATTCATTGAGCATAAATGCGTTTGTAATTCGCAAGCCTGATGAAAATGAAGATCAAGTGTACGCTTGGTTATTACAGAAGAATGCTGGGCTATACGGAATTGCTTTTGCAATCAACGAATTACGTGATATTTATTTAGTTGGCCGCTTGCCACTGACTGCAGTAACTAATCAAGAGATAGATCGAATAATTGGCAGCGTATTACAAGTTGCCGATTCATCATTTAACCCATTACTTGAGATTGGCTTTTCCAGCGCAATTCGTCGGGAATGGGCTTGGCGGGTTTCGCGCGGCGAATCGCTGGCAAATCTCGAAGCATTTTCACATTTGATTTAATTCATCTAGGATTGTGGCATGAGCAACTTTGAATTGATCCTTTTGCGCCATGGCGAAAGCGAATGGAATGCTAAAAATCTCTTTACTGGCTGGGTAGATGTTCGGTTATCTGCCGCCGGTGAAGCCGAAGCTGCTCGCGGTGGAAAGTTGCTTGCTGAAAATGGCCTATTGCCTGATGTAGTTCACACGTCACTACTTCGTCGCGCTATTCATACTTCGCAACTCGCACTCGATGCTTGTGATCGACATTGGATTCCAGTTAATCGCTCTTGGCGCTTAAACGAGCGTCATTACGGTGCGCTGCAAGGTAAGGATAAGAAAGAAACGCTAGCTACTTATGGCGAAGAACAATTCAAACTTTGGCGACGTTCCTACGACGTTCCACCGCCACCAATCGATGCCAATGATCCCTATAGCCAAACTGGCGATGCTCGTTACGCTGATTTGGGCGCAGATATGCCAGCAACTGAATGCTTAAAGGACGTAGTCACGCGCATGATGCCTTATTGGACTGGCAATATCGTGCCAGATCTAAAAGCCGGCAAGCGAGTGCTAGTTACTGCGCACGGAAATTCATTACGCGCGCTTGTTAAACATCTAGATGGAATTTCAGAATCTGATATTGCAGAATTAAATATTCCAACCGGAATTCCGCTACTTTATAAATTAGATGCAGATTTAAAACCAATTAAACGTGGTGGCGAATACTTAGACCCAACTGCTGCAGCTGCCGCAATTGAAGCGGTTGCAAATCAGGGCAAGAAGTAATTAATTATTTGCAGAATTTGCGTACTCGCCGGTGACTAAGTAATAGACACGGCGAGCAATTGAAACTGCGTGGTCTGAGCAACGCTCGTAATAGCGGCCAAGTAAAGTCATATCGATTGCTGTTTCAATTCCATATGGCCAAGAATCATCTAGCAATATTTCAAATAAACGACGGTGCAGAATATCCATCTCGTCATCATCTTTTTCAAGTTGCAGCGCAGCTTCAAGGTTACGAGACTCAATGACGCCAATTGCTTTTTGAGTGATGCGAGCAGTCACATTGCCCATTTCTTGCAGAGTTAAAACCAGCTCTGGTGGAACTGCCGCTGCTGGGTAGCGCATGCGAGTTAACTTAGCCACGTGATGCGCCAAGTCGCCCATACGTTCTAAGTCGGCGCTCATGCGAAGCGATGTAACCAATGTGCGCAGGTCGCCGGCAACTGGTTGTTGGCGAGCCATCAAATTTATTGCTCTCGCCTCGATGTCATGCTGCATCTCATCAATGGCATCGTCTTCGGAAATAATTTCTTCGGCCACCTTAAGGTCAGCCGTTAATAAAGCCGTTGTGGCGCGTTCCATTGCCTTGCTTACTAGATGGCCCATTTCGACAAGGGAAGTACCGATGCCGTCTAAGTCATCGTGAAAGGAATCGCGCATGGGCATAACTTAGACCTTCAGCACATCGGATGCGGGTTATTAAGTGAACGGGTCGCAAATCTGAGGTAAATATCTGGGTGAAAAGGGCGTAAATGGCTGATTATGTAGTTCTGAAAGTGAACTCTTCTCTACGATAAGACTATGTTCTGGCGCCGAAACAAGGAAGTCGCGGTCGAAAGCGGCTGGGAAATTCCTGATTCCCTGCTTGAGCTATTGGAAATCCTCGATGCTGAGTATTTAATTCTCGCCCCGGGTGAGCAAGTACTTTCCTCATCAGCTGGCACGAGCGCACTATCAATGATTCGCGATGGTCGCCTGGTTTCGACGCCACTTCTTAACTTAGTTCGCGCAGTACGTCGCTCAAATGTTTATCAAGAAGCCACGGTTGAATTACCTCGCGGCCCGATTGGTCAAGGAACCCATGATCTATTAGTCCGCGTTTCACCAATTGGTACTCAAGGGTTAATCGTTGCGTTAATTTTCGATGATAGTGAGTTTCGTCGCCTCGATGCTATCCGTCGTGATTTTGTAGCAAACATTTCGCATGAACTTAAGACACCAATCGGCGCGCTCTCGATTCTCAGTGAAGCCGTGCTTGAGGCTAGCGATGATAAAGAAGCAGTTGAAAAATTTGCAGGCCGAATGCAACTTGAAGCAAAGCGGTTAACAGATCTAGTGCAAGAAATTATTAACTTATCGCGGTTACAAGACGGTGACCCGCTTAAGAATGCGCAACCTTATTCGATGGTGGATTTAATTAATCAAGCTGTCGATGAATCTCGACTCACAGCTGAAAAACGGAAAATTTCTTTAGTATTCATGCCAACCACAGATCATTTTGTTTTAGGTGACCGTAGCCAGCTCGAGATGGCAGTAAGTAACTTAATTGAAAATGCGATTAACTACAGCCCAGACTCAACTCAAGTAGCGATCGTATTAAATTGCAAAGATAAATTAGTTGAAATCTCGGTAACTGATCAAGGTATTGGAATACCAGAGAAAGAAATCGAGCGAATCTTTGAACGTTTCTATCGAGTAGATCCAGCGCGTTCACGAGCAACTGGTGGAACTGGCCTAGGACTTTCGATTGTTAAGCATGTTGCCACTAATCACGGCGGAGACATTTCGGTCTGGAGTAGCGAAGGTTCCGGAAGTACCTTCACGATCCGATTACCAGAATTTATTGAAGCTGAAAGTTATCTCTCAACCAACCAGGAGGAAAAATTATGACCCGAATATTAGTGGTCGAGGATGAAGAATCTTTTTCCGAGGCGTTGGCCTACTTATTAGGCAAAGAAGGCTTCGATGTTGTTGTGGCCGACACTGGCACAGCAGCTGTTGAACTATTTGATAAGCACGGCGCCGACTTGGTCTTGCTTGACTTGATGTTGCCAGGCTTATCTGGAACTGAAGTTTGCAAACAATTACGCACTCGTTCTGCAGTACCAATCATTATGTTGACTGCCAAAGATGCCGAGATTGATAAAGTAGTTGGGCTTGAACTCGGGGCCGACGATTATGTTACTAAGCCGTATTCATCTCGCGAATTAATAGCTCGTATTAGAGCGGTATTACGTCGTCATAGCGATCTAGGTGAATTCACTGAAGACAATGGTTCGCTCGTTGCCGGTCCGGTTCGCATGGATGTTGATCGCCATCAAGTCAGCGTTAATAACACCTCCATCTCATTGCCGCTAAAAGAGTTTGAACTACTTGAGTTCTTGATGCGAAATTCGGGCCGAGTTTTAACCCGCATGCAGTTAATTGATCGAGTCTGGGGAAGCGATTACGTCGGCGATACCAAGACCTTAGATGTTCACATTAAGCGCTTGCGTGCGAAAATTGAAGCAGATCCAGCGAATCCAGTCTTTATTCAGACTGTGCGCGGGCTTGGTTACAAACTAGAAGCTTAAGCAGTTACGCCAGCGTAGGTGTCGCGTTGGTCGCGCACGATTGCTTTAACAGTAACTACGCCAGCAGTATTAAAGAAGAAAGAAAGTTCAACCGTATTGCCAGCTTTTACACCTAGACCAGGTATTACGGCTTTGGCATTTGCTGAGTCACCTTCGAAAATCATTGGAAGACCTTCAGAGATCACATTAGTTTCATTGGTAACCGTGGCGAGCACGTTGTTTACCGAAACGCCAAGCAGTGAGTCAGGTGTTGAGCTCGCATTAATAATGGTGCCAACTAATACCGCGCCGCCATCTGGTTGAGCAACTAACAAAAAACCACGAAGCTTCAGCGCACTGGTATCGGTCATTACTTCAGTTTCTGCGCCATCGGTAACTTTAGTTATATTTCGAGATGCTGCTGTTTCGCCTGCACCACAAGCAGTTAAAGTCGAGAGAGATGCAACAACTATTAAACCGATCGCAACTTTACGTAATTGCATTTTTCTCCCAAGGAATAATTGTTTAACAATGCGTGCATATTCTCTCATGAGAAATAGCTGCTAAAGCCAGTTAAATTCAGGCAAAATACCCGAGGTGACTACCCTCACTAGTTGCTGGTATGATTGGCCCCTAACGAAGGGCACCCCATGTCATTTAAAGTAGGCGAAACTGTTGTTTACCCTCATCACGGCGCAGCGCTAATCGAGGCAATTGAAACTCGAGTGATTAAGGGCGAAGAAAAAACCTACTTAGTTTT